>ERZ1645187.24-NODE-24-length-141599-cov-30.269203_pt1 | contig 141599 bp, 145 predicted proteins | sample MGYA00575352_ERZ1645187 | MGnify/ENA primary metagenome ERZ1645187 (study PRJEB40837, sample SAMN11349314) | freshwater sediment metagenome | isolation source: river sediment | host: Sediment | place: India: Wazaribad , New Delhi | collected 2017-02-21 ...
TCTATCGCCTTGCTTTGGGACAGCCGGACCAGGAGGACCTGGTCGAGCTGTTGACTCATCACGATGTGGAAACGACGCGGTCGCTACAGGCGTTGACGCTCGATCTGTCCGCATTCTCAAGAGAGAAACGCCTCGATGAATAGCGTGCGTGCCGGCCGGCGCTCCCGGCACGTCCGTCTTGTTCATGCGGAGCAAGCAGCCCCTGACGCGGCCAGATCATATGACGACCGGCCTAGGGGGCTTCATGCGGGTTCGCCGCCATTCAGGGACGGTTGCTGGACGACTGCCAGGAAGAGATGCTGTCACCGTGCTCCTCGGGCTTGTCCGATTTGCACGCCACAGCACGACGCGCTGCTACGCCCGAATATTCGAGCTTCCATTCAGCATGATCTATCGCCTTCTATCCGCTTAGAGAGGCGATCGAGGGAATTTGGCATGAGGCAGCAAGTCGAGCCCATCATGAAGCGCACCATCCGGCGGCATCAACTCCGGGAAATGGTCCCTCTCGCCGACACCACGATCTATGACATGGAACAGCGCGGCGAATTTCCCCAGCGCTTCTATCTCACGTCCCGCTGCGTGGTCTGGGATCTAGCCGAGGTCGAAGCCTGGTTGGAAGAACGGCGCCGAGCTTCACGCGCCAAGGCGGTGAAGCGTGCGCCCATTCCGGACGTCCAGCTCCGCAAGACCCGCCCCATCAAACATCCGGCTCGGGCGTAAGCAGGTCCATCGTCGGCGGATAGAGGGTCGGCGTGTATTTTTGGCCGGCAACCCAGGCGTCCACCAGGTTGGACCATTCCTGCATCATATGCCGGCGCTGATGCTCGTATTCCGCCTTGTTGTAGATGCCCCGTGAGGATCGCCCGTCCTCATGCGCCAGACACTTCTCGATCCAGTCGCTGTTGAAGCCCAACTCGTTCAACAGGGTCGAGCCGGTGCGCCGGAGATCGTGAACCGTAAAGGACTCCAGTGGCAGCCCTTCCTTCTTGGCCCGCTCCACCACCGCCGTCGTGATCCGGTTGAACGTCGCCCGCGACATGGGCGCGTCGGCGTCGTAGCGCGACGGCAGGACGTATTTGGAATTGCCGGCGCAGGTCTTGAGAGCGATGAAGATGTCGAGCATCTGCTGAGACAGATAGACGTTGTGCGCTTTCGAGCGCTTCATCCGCTCCTTGGGGATCGACCAGACGGCGTTCTCGAAATCGACCTCATCCCAAACCGCGTCCTGCAATTCGCTCTTTCGTACCATCGACAGCAGGATCAGCTTTATCCCGAGCCGGATCGTCGGCAGCGTCGCCACATGCTCGATCTGGCTGAGCATGATGCGGATCTCCGCCGGAGACAGGGATCGGTCCTTCGGCACGAAGGTCGCGATCGACGCCGGGCCAACTTCGTCGGCCGGGTTGGCGACCTTCTCGCCATGCAGGATGGCGAAGGCGAAGACCAGCTTCACGATGTCCCGGACATGAACCGCCGTTGCCGGCGCCCCGCGCTCTTTCACCTTTGCGCAAAGTGCGCGCAAATCCTCCGGCAGAATTTCCGGCAGTAGCCGGTTGCGGAACGCCGGCAGGATGTCTCGCTCGAAGATCGAACGGCGCATGGCGCGCGTGCTGTCCGCCATTCGGGCTTCCTGAAGCCAGCGCTCACCGAACTGGCCGAAGCTCTTCGCCTCCTGGAGGCGACGCTTCTCGCGCTGCTTTTCCTGCGCCGGCGAGCGGCCCTCCGAAATGGCGCGTCGAGCATCGACCACCTTCTCACGCGCCCGAGCCAGGGAGAGCCCAGCGGGACCGTAGCGCCCCAGCGTCAACGTCTCCCGGCGGCCGTTCAGTCGGTAGTCCAGGCGGAAGACGATCGCGCCTGAGGGCTGGACCACGACATACATACCGTCACGGTCCACGATCTTGTATAATTTCTCTTTCGGTTTCAGGGCCTTAATAGCAGCATCGGTCAGCATCCACACTCTCCAGATTGGTCAAAATATGCCGGAGAGCGCCCGATTATACCGTCAGGCCAAAAACGGCCCTTCCGATATGATATTTTCCCTGTATTTACAGAGTTTTATGCCAAGAAATATACCGTCAGAAGCTCTCTTGGCCCTGACGGTATATGCGATTTTCGACTGAGACAAGATGCGCCATACCGTCAGCCATGCCGTCATTCCGGAGGCTAACCCAGCGATAGTTGTCGAAAGATTCAGGGATATTATTTTATAAATTTCAGTCTCTTATGTCGCATCATGGCGTAGTTTCGGATACCCTCGGATGGGCAAAAATTATTCCCATTCAATGGTGCCGGGCGGCTTCGAGGTCACGTCATAGACCACCCGCGACACGCCCTTCACCTCATTGATGATGCGGGTGGCGGTGCGGCCCAGAAAGCCCATGTCAAAGGGATAGAAATCCGCCGTCATGCCATCCACCGAAGTGACCGCACGCAGCGCCAGCACCCGGTCATAGGTGCGGCCATCGCCCATCACCCCCACCGTATGCACCGGCAGCAGCACGGCGAAGGCCTGCCAGATCGTGTCATAGAGTCCCGCCTTGCGGATTTCATCGAGATAGATGGCATCGGCCTTGCGCAGAATATCCAGCTTCTCGCGCGTCACCCCGCCCGGCAGGCGAATTGCCAGACCGGGTCCGGGGAACGGGTGGCGACCCACAAATTTATCAGGCAATCCAAGCTCTTGACCAAGCTTCCTCACCTCGTCCTTGAACAGCTCGCGCAGCGGCTCCACCAGTTTCATGTGCATGCGTTCCGGCAGGCCGCCGACATTGTGGTGCGACTTGATGGTGACCGATGGCCCGCCTGAAAAGGACACGCTCTCGATCACATCCGGATACAGCGTGCCCTGGGCCAGAAACTCGGCCCCGCCCAGCGTCTTCGCCTCGCGCTCAAACACCTCGATGAACAGGCGGCCAATGGTCTTGCGCTTCTTCTCCGGGTCTTCCTCACCCTCCAGCGCGGCGATGAACTCATCCGCCGCGTCCACATGCACCAGCGCCATGTTGTAATGGTCGCGGAACATCTGCACCACATCCGCCGCCTCGTTGTGGCGCATCAGCCCATGGTCCACCAGCACGCAGGTGAGTTGATCGCCGATGGCCTCATGGATCAGCACTGCCGCTACTGAGGAATCGACCCCGCCCGACAGCCCGCACAAAACCCGGCCCTTGCCCACCTGCTGGCGGATGCGGGCAATCGCCTCCTGCCGGAAGGAGGCCATGGTCCAGTCGCCCCTGCAGCCGGCAATCTTCATGACGAAGTTGCGCAGCAGATTGGCGCCGTCCGGCGTGTGCACCACTTCCGGGTGGAACATGGTGGTGTAGATGCGGCGCGACTCGTCGCTGGCCACCGCGAAGGGGGCGTTCTCCGAGGTGGCCTTCACCGTGATGCCCTGGGGCATGCGGGTCACGCGGTCGCCGTGGCTCATCCACACGGGATAACGGCCGCCCACCTCCCACACGCCGTCAAACAGGGCGCTTTTTTCCTTCACCTCCACATCGGCCCGGCCGAATTCCGCCGCATGGCCGCCCTCCACCGTGCCGCCCAGCTGCACCGCCGTGGTCTGCTGGCCATAGCAGATGGAAAGAATGGGAAGGCCAGAGTCAAACACCGCCTGGGGGGCGCGGGGGCTGCCGTCGCGCGTCACCGAATCCGGCCCGCCCGACAGAATGACCGCTTTGGGCTTCAGCGCCCGGAAGGCCTTATCGGCGCTTTGATAGGGAACGATCTCGGAATGCACCCCCATTTCGCGCACCCGGCGGGCAATGAGCTGGGTGACCTGGGAGCCGAAGTCGATGATGAGAATGTGATCGTGCTGCATGGCGGGTGCCTAAGCCAAACCACGGGAGTCTGCAACCCGTGCCGGGGGGCCATCAACCGGCCTTGCCCAGCGCCAGATCTGCCAGCAGCTTCACATTGAGCGCGATGATCAGCCCGGCGATGAGCCAGGCCACGGCGGTGAGCCCGCGCGGGGCCACCAGCGAGCCCATCCGGTCGCGGCTCGCCGTCATTTTCACCAGCGGCACAATGGCGAAGGGCAGCTGGAAGGCCAGCACCACCTGCGACAGGATGAGCAGCATGCCGGTGCCCGGCGGGCCATAAACCGCAGTGATCCACACCGAGGGAATGATGGCGGCAAGGCGCGTCACCAGCCGCCGCAGCCAGGCCGCCATCCTGATCTTGATGAAGCCTTCCATGACGATCTGGCCCGCCATGGTGGCCGTGACGGTGGAATTGAGGCCGCAGGCCAACAGCGCCACGGCAAACAGCTTGGGCGCCAGAAGCGACCCCACCAGCGGCGCCAGCATGTCGTGGGCGTGGCCCAGATCACCCACATCAACCCGGCCCGTGGCGTGGAAGGTGGCGGCGGCGAGGATCAGGATCGAGGCATTGATGACCAGCGCAAACATCAGCGCCGCGGTTGAATCCAGCGTGGCGAAGGTCAGCGCCTCGCGCCGGTGGGCCTCGGTGTCCACCGTCTTGCGGGTCAGCACCACGCCGGAGTGCAGGTAGAGGTTATGCGGCATGACCGTGGCACCGATGATGCCCAGCGCCAGATACAGCATCTGCGGATTGTGCACCACCTCCACATCCGGCACGAAGCCGCGCAGCACCGCCACCCATTCCGGCCGGACCAGCGCCATCTGGATGGCGAAGGACACGAAGATGACGCCCAAAAGCGACACCACAAACGCCTCCACCCAGCGCATGCCCTGTTTTTGCAGCCACAGCACCAGGAAGACATCAAGCGCGGTGATGATGATGCCCGGCACCAGCGGCACGCCGAACAGCAGGTTGAGACCGATGGCGGTGCCCACCACCTCGGCAATGTCGGTGGCGATGATGGCAATTTCAGCGAGGAACCACAGCACCACGGCAGTGGGGCGCGACACCCCCGCCGCACTGGCCTGAGCCAGATCCTGCCCGGTGGCAATGGCCAGCCTGGCCGCCAGCGCCTGCAGGATGATGGCCATGATGTTGGACAGCATGACCACCGACAGCAGCGTGAAGCCGAATTGCGCGCCGCCGGTGATGGAGGTGGCCCAGTTGCCGGGATCCATATAGCCAACCGCCACCAGATAGCCCGGCCCGACAAAGGACAAGGCCCGGCGCAAGCGCCCCTGCGAGGGGTCCACATGAATGGTGCCGAAGGTGTTTCTCAACCCAGCCCCCGCACCCGTTCCTGATGCCGCATGATTTTAGCCATGGCTAAAAAAGATTAGCACTGGCTAAAGGAATTGCAATGAGCTAATTTGCCGGCATGGCCAGCACCCGTCCAAAGCCCCGCAAATTGTCATCGGCCAAGCTGCGCTCTGCCGCCTTCCGCCGGGTGCGCGCCGATCACCAGTCTGAACTGGCCCAGGACTATGTGGAACTGATTGCCGACCTGATTGACGAGCGCGGCGAAGCGCGCGGCACCGATGTGGCGCTGCGCCTTGGCGTGGCCAATGCCACGGTGGTGAAGGCGTTGAAACGGCTTCAGGATCAGGGGCTGGTCAGCCAGGAACCCTACCGCGCCATTTTCCTCACCGGTGACGGCTGGAAACTGGCCGAGGATGGCCGCCGCCGCCACAAGATTGTCGAGCGCTTTCTGCTGGCGCTTGGCGTTTCGGCCGAGACCGCCCGCATCGACTCGGAGGGCATCGAACATCACGTCAGCCGCGAGACATTGGCCGCCATGGCCAAATTCCTGACACGAAATTGAATTATCCCACGGCAAACGGAGCCGACATCATGCGCCTTGCCCTTGCCGTGCTTGCCCTTATCGCCACCCCGGCCCTGGCCGATCCGGCGGGCCTTACCTTTGACACCGGCAAGCTGTGCCAATGGCAGCTGGACAATAACGCCATGCCGCTGGACGAATGCAGCAAGATGGAAGGCGATGCCCAGGCCAGCGTGGCCGATCTGGAAAAGACCGCCACGGCAGAGCGCAAAACCGCATGCGTCAAGGAAGCCCAGGACTATTCCGGTGACTCCGGCTTTGCCAGCTACACCGTCTATGCCACCTGCCTTAAGGATGGCCCAGGAAATCTCTAAGTTTTTTTCCGCAAAGTGGCGATGAAGAAGCCGTCGGTGCCGTGCTGCGCCGGACTGAGCAGCAGCGCGTCATGGCGGCCATCGGCTGAAACGGGGGCCTCGCCGCCAATGGTGGCGCGCCACTGCTCCGCATACGGAACGATGCTGAAGTCAGGCTGGGCGGCGCAGAAGGCTGCCACCTGATCGGTGTTTTCGGCGGGCAGCACCGAGCAGGTGATATAGGTAAGGCTGCCACCGGGCCTGACCAGACCCGCCGCCTGCGCCAGCACAGCGCGCTGCGCCTTCTGGCGCTCGTGCAATTGTTTCTCCGTCAGCCGCCATTTGGCATCGGGCTTGCGCCGCCACGACCCGGAGCCGGAACAGGGCGCATCCACCACCACCCGGTCAAAACCGCCCATGGCCGCCAGCTTTTCAGCCTCATCCGCCGCCACCACCTCCACCAGCGTAGCGCCAGACCGCGTCAGCCGCTCGAAGATGGGGCGCAACCGGAAACGGTCGGCATCGGTGGCAATGAGCCGCCCCCGGTTTTCCATCATGGCCGCCAGAGCCAGCGTCTTGCCGCCCGCCCCGGCACAGATATCGGCCACCGTTTCGTCCGCCCTCGCCCCGCTCATCAGGGCCGCCACCTGCGAGCCCGCATCCTGCACCTCAAACCAGCCCATGCCATGGGCCGGATCGGCCTCAACATTGATGTGCTTCTGTTCCGGTCCCGGCGCGGCTATGCGCACGCACAGCGGCGACAGCGGCCCCGCCACGGCGCCGAACTTGGCCAGTGCGGCCAGCACCCTGTCGCGCGGTGCCTTCAGCGTATTGACGCGGAGATCAATGGGCGCCCGCGCCGACAGGGCCGCCCCCTCCTCTCCCGCGCGCGGGCCAAAGGCGCGCTGCATCTCGGCCATCAGCCATTCCGGAAAGTCGCCGCGCACCGGATCGGGCAGATCCGCCCGCACAGGCCGCGCCAGCGCCGCCTGTTCCGCTTCCGTCAGCGCCCCCGGCCCATGCTGTTCCGTGACCGCAGCGGCAATGGCCGCCGCCGTCATGCCCCAGTGATCGCGCAGCACCGCCAGCACCAGGGCGCGCGGCCGTCCGTCGCCCATGCGCGCCGCCGCCGACAGCTTGTGGCGCAGCGCGTCATAAACCAGCGTGCCAATGGCATGGCGGTCAGCCGACCCGGCAAAGCGGTGCGCCCGGCCCCAATCCTTCAGCGCCTCGGCGGCGGGCCGGTGGCGGCTGGTGATCTCGGTCAGTATGTCAATGGCCGCCTGAATCCGGCCGGCAAGCCGCATGGCGTCAACCCGTCACAAAAAGCCGAACACCCAGCCACAGCCAGAAACCCAGCAGGGTGAAAACGCCCGCCCCAAACACATAAAAACGGTGCACCACATTATTGTGGCCCAGATGGACCGCACTGTGCCCAAGGCGCAGCGCCACAAAGCCCAGGGCAAGGCCCGCCAGCGCCATATCCGCTGCATGGGTCACCAGCGTCAGAAGGATCCCCACATGCAGCAGCACGGGCAGTTCAAACTGGTTGTTGTAATTGTTGCCGATCTTGCGCACCCGTTCGGGCCAGGCGGTGCTGGCCAGCGCCACATCGGCAATCTTCACCTCACGCCGGCGCGCCGCGCCAACCCGCGCCACAGCCATGGCAGCGGCCAGAATGAAAACCAGCGCCACATGCCCAAAAAGCGCAACCAGCAGCAGTTTCTCGGCCTGTGTCATCAGTTGCCCTGCCGCTGATAGTTCGGCGCCTCGCGCGTGATCATCACGTCATGGACATGGCTTTCGCGCATGCCCGCCGAGGTGATGCGGATGAATTCCACCTTCTTCTGAAATTCGCTGAGGCTTGCGGCCCCGACATAGCCCATGGCGGCGCGCAGCCCGCCCGTCAGCTGATGCAGCACCGCCGACACCGGCCCCTTGTAGGGCACCTGACCCTCAATGCCCTCCGGCACCAGTTTCAGATTGTCGTTCACATCCTGCTGAAAATAGCGGTCGGCGGAGCCGCGCGCCATGGCCCCCACCGAACCCATGCCGCGATAGGATTTGTATGACCGGCCATTGTAGAGATAGACCTCGCCCGGCGTTTCGTCGGTGCCCGCCAGCAGCGAACCAACCATCGCCACCCCAGCCCCCGCCGCCAGCGCCTTGGCCAGATCGCCCGACAGCTTGATGCCGCCATCGGCAATCACCGGCACATCCGACTTCCAGCCCTCCTCGGCGCATTCCATGATGGCCGAAAGCTGCGGCACGCCCACGCCAGCCACCACCCGCGTGGTGCAGATGGAGCCGGGGCCGATGCCTACCTTGACCGCATCGGCACCGGCGTCAATGAGGGCGCGGGTGGCTTCCCTTGTCGCCACATTGCCGGCAATCACCTGCACCCGGTTCGACAGTTTCTTGATCCGCGTCACCTGGTCGGCAACATGGATGGAATGGCCGTGGGCGGTGTCCACCACAATCACGTCAACGCCTGCATCCACCAGCAGTTCGGCGCGGAGGTAGCCCTTGTCACCCGTGCCGGTGGCGGCGGCGGCCAGCAGGCGCTCATGCTCGTCCTTGGAGGCGTGCGGGTGTTCGGCGGCCTTCTGCATGTCGTTCACCGTGATGAGGCCGGTGCACAGATTGTCGTCGTCCACCACGATGAGCTTTTCAATGCGGTGCTTGTGCAGCAGGCGCTGCGCCTCGGCCCGCTCCACCCCGGCCTTCACGGTCACCAGATTCCTGGTCATCAGATCGGCCACCTTCATGGCGGGGTCGGTGGCAAAGCGCACATCGCGGTTGGTGATGATGCCGACCAGCTTGCCATGGCCGTCAACCACCGGAATGCCGGAAATGCGGTGACGCTCCTTCAGCGCCATGAGTTCGGCCAGGGTTGCTTCCGGATGAATGGTGATGGGATTCACCACCATGCCGCTTTCAAAGCGTTTCACCTGGCGCACCTGTTCGGCCTGCGCCTCGGGTTCCAGATTTTTGTGAATGACGCCAAGGCCGCCCGCCTGTGCCATGGCGATGGCCAGGCGCGTTTCCGTCACCGTGTCCATGGCCGCCGAGATGATGGGTATGGCCAGGTTGATGGTGCGCGTGAGCCGCGTGGCCGTGGACACCTCGGCGGGCAGAACCCTGGACGCGCCGGGCTTCATCAGCACATCGTCAAAGGTGAGATATTCGGTGATCGTGCGGGATGTCATGGGCCAACCTCGGCGGACGGACGATTCTGATGGGTTGGCGGCTGTCCTTAACACCCACCCCCCAGCCCGGCAAGTGCGGCTTTTGCTCCGGCTTTCACCCCACGGTCTGAAAGCTGGCGTCATCCAGGGCGGCAGCCCGCCGTGCGGCCGGTCGGGCGGCCAGCCCCGCTGCATAGCGGACAAAATCCGGGCGCGGCGGCAGGCTGCCGGTTTTCAGACCCCACATGATGTGCGACCCGGCATAGACATCGGCGGCGCTGAACCGGCCGCCCACCAGAAAATCCTGTCCCGTCACCGCCTGTTCCAGCACCGCCAGCACACGGCGCAGGCTGCCATAGCCCACCATGCCCTTGTGCTCCGGCGGCACCGTGACATGCAGCATGTCATTGACCGCCGCCTGCTCCAGCGGCCCTGCCGCAAAGAACAGCCAGCGGTAATAGGCGCCACGCAGCGGGTCGGTGGGCGGCGGCGCCAGCCCGGCCTGGGGAAAGGCATCGGCCAGATAGGCGCAGATGGCCGCCGTCTCCGTCACCACCATGTCACCGTGTTTCAGTGCCGGCACCTTGCCCATGGGGTTGATGGCCCGATAGGCCGGGGTTTTCATGGCCGGGCCAAAGTCCAGAACCTCGGTGCGGTAGGGCTGGCCCACCTCCTCCAGCATCCAGCGCACAATGCGCCCGCGCGTCCGGGGGTTGGTGTAGAACACAAGCGCGGCGGCCATGGCGTCCTCCCGTTTTCCGGGACCATAGCACGCAAGCACAGGAGCGCTAGGCTTGCCGGATATCGGCGACGGGGGCTGCCGTCATGCGCACCAGTTCAGCGCCTGTGGTTTTGAACACATGGGCGGCCGAGCCTGCCGCCGCCCAGACCGTATCGAGTTTCAGCAGATCCTCATCGACCACGAAATGGGCGGGCGACTGGTGACCGACCGGCGCCACCCCGCCGATGGCAAAGCCGGTGACATCGCGCACCCAGCGTGCCTCGGCCTGCTTCACCTCCAGCCCGAGAAGGGCTGCCACCTTGGCCCGGTCCACCCGGTTGGGGCCGGAGGCAATGACGATGACCGGCCGCTCACCGGCCCGGAACACAATGGTCTTGGCAATCTGCGCCACGGTGCAGCCCACAGCGCGGGCTGCATCCTCTGCCGTGCGTGTGCCATCGGGAAATTCCGTGATGGTGTCGGCATGGCCCTGGGCCAGCAGCGCCGCCCGCACCCGCTCCACCGATCCCTCAGCCATGGCCGCCCCGGAAGCCCATGGCCAGCACGAACAGTTCCGCCGAGTCGTCGCGGCTCGCCATGGGTTTGACATGGCGCACGCTGGCAAAATCCTTCTTCATCAGCTTCAGCATTTCGCCCTCGGTGCCGCCGCGCAGCACCTTGGCCAGATAGGTGCCGCCGGGCTTCAGAACCTGGCGGGCGAAGTCATAACCGGCCTCGGCCAGCGCCATGATCTGGATGTGGTCGGTCTGGCGGTGGCCGGTTGCGTGGGAAGCCATGTCGGACAATACACAATCGGCCTTCTCGCCGCCCAGCGCCTCGATGAGCAGCGCCGGTGCATCATCCTCCAGAAAATCCTTCTTGAAGATGGTGACGGCAGCCAGCGGGTCCATGCCATGCATGTCAATGGCGATGACCTTGCCCCTGCCCTCCTCGGCCTTCACCCGCTGGGCTGCCACCTGGCTCCAGCCGCCGGGGGCCGCACCCAGATCAACCACCCGCCCGCCGGGCTTCAGGAACTTGTATTTGTCGTCAATCTCGCTGAGCTTGAAGGCAGCGCGCGAGCGATAACCCAGCCGCCGCGCCTCATGCACATAGGGATCGTTCAACTGCCGCTCCAGCCATTGCTTCTGCGACACGGTGCGGCCCTTGCCGGTCTTCACCCTGACCTTCAGGCCGCGCGCGCCCAGCTTGTTGCGGTCACCGGGACGGCTCATGGCCGGTCTCCCAGATAGCCGTCGGCCCGCATCAACTGGGTGAGAATGCCCTCGCGCAGGCCCCGGTCCGCCACCCGGATGCGCGGTGCCGGAAAGGCCTGGCGGATTTCCTCCAGAATGGCGCAGCCCGACAGCACCAGATCGGCGCGCTCCTGGCCGATGCAGGCATTGCGGCTTCTTTCCTCATAGCTCATGGCATGGAGCCGGTCTGTCACCTGGCCCACATCGGCGCTGTTCAGCCAGCAGCCATCAACCCGCGCCCGGTCATAGCGCCGAAGCCCGAGATAAACCCCGGCAATGGTGGTGACCGTGCCCGATGTGCCGAGGAGATGACTGGGCACACCATCACTGCCGGTGGCCTGCCTCACCTCCGCCAGAAACGGGGCAAGCAGATCGCGCACATGCTGGCGCATGGCGGCAAAGGAGTCGCTGGTGACATCGCGCCCGCCGCCGAATTTCTCCGACACCGTCACCACCCCGGCCGGCAGCGATGTCCAGTGGCCGATGGCAAAGTGCTGACCCTCGGTCCGTTTCACCCACATAATTTCGGTGGAGCCGCCGCCAATGTCGAAGACCACCGCCGTTTCAGCCCCCCGTTCAATCAGGGGTTCGGCCCCCGAAGCCGCCAGCCTGGCCTCGGTTTCCCGGTCGATGATTTCCAGTTCAAGGCCGGTCTCGGCCGCCACCCTGGCAATGAAGGCCTCGCCGTTGCCGGCCAGCCGGCAGGCTTCGGTGGCAATCAGCCGCTGCCGGGAAACACCGTGCCATTTCAGCTTGTTGGCGCAAACCCTGAGGGCTTCGATGGTGCGGTCCATGGCCTCGGGCTTCAGCATGCCGGTGAGGCCAATGCCCTCGCCCAGCCGGACAATGCGCGAAAAGGCGTCCACCACCGTAAAACCCTGGCCCCTGGGCCGGGCAACAAGCAGGCGGCAATTGTTGGTGCCAAGGTCGAGCGCCCCATAAACCGGCCCCTCGCCCGCGGCATTGCTGCCGCGTTGGCCCTTGCCACCCCGCCAGCGGCGGGGGCGGACCGTGTCTGCCCGGTCCCTGCGCCTGCTGCGGGGACTGCCCGCAGGCTGCGTCGCGTCCACGTTCAACCTTCCAGGCCGCCGCTCAACAGCCCAGGGCCGGAGCCGGCAACCGCCAATCATTGCGTTGGCCCCAGTCTAACAGGTTGGACCGGGAGGTAAAGTCGGGTGGCCAAAAAACTTCAGGTTGAGGCGAGGATTAACCCCCTGTTGAGGGGTTGGCATTAACGATTATCGGCAGGGTGACGGCTTCATGCGGAAATTCGGTGGCAGTTGGTTCAGGCAAGGTTCGCTCATGGCGGACTACGCCGAAATCTATGGTCAGTCCGCCGTTCAGCACAAGCAGGCCATGGCGCTCGAGGCCGCCAAGGTGGACGCCGAGCTGGCGTCCAAGGCCAAGTCCGAATTCATCGCCAATATGAGCCATGAATTGCGCACCCCGCTCAACGCCATCATCGGCTTCTCCGACATGATGGCAAGCCAGACCGTGACCGCCCCGGAAAAGGTCACCGAATATGCGACCTACATCCGCCAGGCCGCCGAACACCTGCAGGCCCTGATCAACAGCATTCTCGACGTTTCCAAAATCCAGGCCGGCAAGCTCAGTGTCGACCCGGAAATGGTGGAACTTGGCCCGGTGCTGCAGGCCTGCCTGCTCATTGCCGAGGTGAAGGCGAAGGAACGGAGCGTGCACATCGAAACCGCGGTGGCGCCCAACCTGCCCTGCCTCAACGCCGACCCGCTCCGCCTCAAGCAGATCATCATCAACATTCTCGGCAACGCCGTGAAATTCACCCCCGACAACGGCCGCATCCGCATTGACGCCGTGGCCCAGCCCCACGGCTTCGTCACCATCAGCATCAGCGACAATGGCATCGGCATGTCGGAGAACGACCTGCACACCGCCATGAGCCCCTTCGGCCAGGTCGATTCGGGATTCAACCGGCGCCACGAAGGCACCGGTCTTGGACTGCCCATTGCCTATGCCCTGGCCCGCATGCACGGCGGCGACATGGTGGTGCAGTCCAAACCCAATGTCGGCACCCGGGTGAACATCATCCTGCCAGTCCATGCCGATCCCGCCACCCCGAAAGCAACGGCCCCTGCGCCACAGGAAAAGGCTGAGTCATGACCGCCGCCACCATGCCCACCGCCCCCGTTTCGCCGCAGGGGGCCGCCGAGATCACCGAACGCATGGGCCGCATCGTCGCGGTCACCGGCGCGCAGGCCATCATTCTCATGGACACTGATGACCGCACCCTCGGCATCGGCGATGAGAAGAGCCCGGAAATCGGCACCCTGCTCAAGGTCAACACCCCCAATTCCGTTTCGCTGGCCCTGGTTTCGGCGCTGTCCTCGCCCACCCCCACCAACAACCGCAACGAACGCGAAGTCCGCATCATCGAGGCCGAATTCATCGGCGAACTGCCCAGGGATCAGTCCGGCAGGCTCAGGCCCTTCCGGCGCGGCATTTCAAGCTATCCGGCCCTGGGCGACGTGGTCTACCGTGCCAACCGCCACGAACTGTCGCTGGCCTACAGCTTTGATTCCGATTCATCGGTGCGCGTCGGCCACATCCAGCAGGACCGCAGCATTCCCGCCATGATCAAGGTTGATGAAATGCTCGGCAAGCATTTCGCCATCCTGGGCACCACTGGTACCGGCAAATCCTGCACGGTGGCACTGATCCTGCGCCGCATTCTGGAAAAGAACCCGCAGGCCCATATCCTCCTGCTTGATGTCCACCGCGAATATGCCCGCTCCTTCCCCGGCATGGCGGAAATCATCAACCCCGACAACATGACATTGCCGTTCTGGCTGCTGAACTTCGACGAGGCGGTTGAAATTCTCATCGGCCAGCAGTCGCACCGCGAAATCGATGTGGAAATCCTGCGCGAACTCATTCCCCAGGCCAAGGCGCGCTATTTCTCCAACCAGCGCCGCGACCGCAGCCCCCTGTCACGCACCCGCGAACTGTTTGACGCCAGCAACATCGGTGTCGATACGCCGCTGCCCTTCCGCACCTCCGATCTCATCGGCATTCTCGAAGAGCACATCGGCAAGCTTGACCTGAGAAACGAACTGGCCCCCTACAAGCGCCTGAAGGCCCGCCTCGAAGCGATCTCGCGTGATCCGCGCTATGCCTTCATGTTCGGCAGTCTCACCGTGCACGACAACATGGCCCAGGTGCTGTCGCGGCTGTTCCGCATTCCCGTCAACGGCAAACCCATCGCCATCATCGAACTGGGCGGCCTGCCGTCGGAAATCATCAATGTGGTGGTCTCGGTGCTGGCCCGCCTCGCCTTTGACTTTGCCGTCTGGAGCCAGGGCCGCATTCCCATCACCTTCGTGTGCGAGGAAGCCCACCGCTATGTGCCCATAGACCGGACACTGGGCTTTGAACCAACCAAGCGCGCCATTTCGCGCATCGCCAAGGAAGGCCGCAAATATGGCGTGTCGCTGTGCATCGTCACCCAGCGCCCGGCCGAGCTTGATCCCACCATCCTGTCCCAGTGCAACACCATTTACTCCATGCGCCTCACCAATGAGCGCGACCAGCAAATCCTGCGCGCCGGCATTTCCGACACGGCCGCCAGCCTCATGGAGTTCATGAGCACCATGGGCACCGGCGAGGCCGTGGCCTTCGGCGAAGGTCTGGCTCTGCCCACCCGCATCACCTTCGACATGCTGCCCGCCGAAGTCATGCCGCGCTCCACCACCGCGTCCTTCACCCAGGGCTGGGCCCGCGACCTGCCGGACGATGGCTTCCTCAATGAAATTGTCAGTCGCTGGCGCGCCCAGACCTACAGTCCCGATGCCGCGCCGGCGGAAGAGGAAGTGGAAGCCTCCCCGCCCCCGCCGCCCGCAGCGCAACCGCACTATTCGCCTCACCCCGTGGCCCAGCCCACCCTGCGCCGCGCCCCGCCGCCCGTTCAGCCGCCGCCTGTGCATCAGGCCCAGCCCGCCGCAACCGGCTTTGGCACGGCCCCGCAGCCCCAGGTGGCGCGCCCTGCCGCCCATGCTGGCCCCGCCCAGCCCAGCCCGTCCATCAACACCCAGGGGCTGGCCAGCCTCATCCGGCAGTTGCGCCCTTAGGGAAAGTCGCTGAGCGGCAGGGCTTGCGCTGGAAGGTGGGGGCGGCTATCTAGCGGCAACCGAAGCGCCAGGCGCCAGCCGCCAAGGCTCTCACGTCCCGGATTGGGGGATCGTCTAACGGTAGGACAGCGGACTCTGACTCCGCCAGTCTAGGTTCGAATCCTAGTCCCCCAGCCAGCCCCGCACCGTCCTTCCACCTAAACGCCACATGAACGGGCCGTTCAGGCCGGGTTCCGGCCGCTGTCCCTATGGTCTCCTCCAACAACGAAAAATCGAGGAGACAAACCATGGCCATCCGTTACCCACTGCTTCTGGTCATCAGCCTGACCACTGCCGCCACCGCCTTTGCCGCCATGCCCGGCAGCGGCCGCGTCTCGCCGCTGGCCCCCATCCTGGCCATGCCAGAGGTCGGCGCCGCCAATGTCACGGTGCTTTACAAGAACAGCCCCTTCCCGGTCATGGGCATGGTGCAGCCCCTCGACTTTCCCAACGCCCGCTACTGATCACCTCCCGGTTCCGGCACCTCGTGCCGGGGCCGACGGCCGGAGGGATGTCAGCGGGCAGCCCGCGAATTAACGCCCCCTCTCGCGGAACCCGGTTGCCGCCCTCCGGCCAGGCCCCATTCCAAAGGCAGATCCCCTGCACAGGCTCCACAGAAGCCCCGGTTCATTCTGGCCGGGGCTTCACTGGTTTCGGGGAAAGGCGGCCGTGGCGTGGGCACAATGGCCAAGGCCAGTGCCACAGCCTTGCTTCTGCACCGCTCTGGCAGACCGGGATGAGTGGGTCAGCCGCGATGCGGTCAGGACAAATTTTCCTGGCGCTGCGCTTCGCTGCCAGCCCTGCCGGCAAACCATTTCTTGAGGGCCAGATGGATGCTCACCACCACCAGCACCGCCACATAGCCGTCAATGGCATAGTGCCAGCCCAGATAGACCGACGACATGATGATGATGGCAACATAGGCCGCCGCCAGCAGGCGCAGCTTCGGCAGCCGCTCGGCCAGGAACAGGGCGTTAATGGTGATGAGGGACACATGCACGCTGGGGAAGGCCGAAATTCCCGAAGCAAAGCCTGCCCGGCCCTCCTGGTAAACCCGCCACAGCAGCGTCTGATAGCGCGCGGCAACGGTGGGCACATCGCCACCAAGGGAGGCCACAAGAGGCGTAAACCGCTGGCTGTCACCCGTCACCTGCGCATAGAAGGCCGGTCCGGCCGAAAGGAATGTTCCCGCCAGCACATTGCCGACCACCACCCAGGCCACCATGAACATCAGCATGTAGCGCAGCCGGAAGGGGGCGCAGCGCTTCACCGTGGCAACATAGAAAAGCCCCCCGAAACACAGCCCGAACCACAGCACATTGTAGTTCCAGTCTATGAGAGTGCGCATGAAGCCATCACCCAGAGCACCATGCAGCAGCGCCCACGGTGCATATCCAAAATGCAGCGCCTCATCAATATTGGCGTGCGTCACATCATAGCTGAACCCCCCCTGCAGGGCGGGCAGCATGTTTTTCATGGTGGTGAAGGCACCCTGGAACATCATCAGGGCCATCAGCAGCGCCATGCCCGCAGCCAGCCTGCCAAACCGCTCCGCCGTGTAAACGCGGGAAAAGGCCAGACGCCGGTGTTCGTCCACCCGGATGATGACGCGCATGGCGTCAAAACCAAGGGCAATCAGCGGCATGGTGATCAGGAACATCTTCGGCCAGCGCCGGAAATAGGGATAGAAGGTGGCCTGCGCCCAGTTGTCAGTCATGAGACAAAGGCCAACAACACCAATAACATAGACAGCAATCATCACGTAAATGATGAGATCGCGCCGCATCTGCTCCAGAACCGTGGCGGAAAAATCGTGAAAAGCGGGAACCGCGCGCGGTAATGCCAGCTCATACGTCATGCAAACCCCTGTCTGGTGGCCTTGTGGTCAGGCGCCACATCACCCCCCAAACCATCATGTTCGTGTTAAGATTGGGTTAGGCTGCGGCCTGTTGCGAATGGCGGTGGCGGCCGAACCGGCGCCGGCGCCTGTCAACAGGTGCACTTTCAGGGTTCCGTTGCGCGGGACTCTCTCCTATAAGCCCGGTTTAGCCCGAAATGACCCCGCTTGGCGCCCCCGGCCGGACCCCCTGGTCCTGTGCCGGTTTTGGCGCAACGACCGACAGGACTGAAAATGCCGAAGCGCACCGACATTAAATCCATCCTCATCATCGGGGCGGGCCCCATCATCATCGGCCAGGCCTGCGAGTTTGATTATTCCGGCACCCAGGCCTGCAAGGCGCTGAAGACCGAGGGCTTCCGCATTATTCTGGTGAACTCCAACCCCGCCACCATCATGACGGATCCGGATCTGGCGGATGCCACCTACATTGAGCCCATCACGCCCGAGGTGGTGGCCAAGATCATCGAGAAGGAACGCCCCGACGCCATTCTGCCCACCATGGGCGGCCAGACGGCGCTGAACACCGCCCTGTCGCTGAACCGCATGGGGGTTCTGGACAAATTCGGCGTCGAGCTGATTGGCGCCAAGGCCGACGCCATTGACAAGGCCGAGGACCGTGAACTGTTCCGCGAGGCCATGAAGAAGATCGGCCTCGACACGCCGAAGTCGCGGCTGGCCAACGCCTCCGAGGCCAAGGACGCCGACCGCGCCCATTACGCCGTCGAAGTGGAGAAACTTCAGGCCGATGCCACGGCCCTTGCCGCCTTTGAGCGCAAGTGGGCGGGCGAGGAACCGGCACGCCAGAAGAACTACCGCAACCGCGCCCTGGTGGAGGCCTTCGAGGCCATGCTGGAGGTGGGCCTGCCCTGCATCATTCGCCCGTCCTTCACCCTGGGCGGCACCGGCGGCGGCATTGCCTACACCCGCGACGAATTCTTCGACATTGTCGAGCGCGGCCTTGATGCCTCGCCCACCGCCGAAGTGCTGATCGAGGAGTCGGTGCTCGGCTGGAAGGAATATGAGATGGAGGTCGTCCGCGACAAGGACGACAACTGCATCATCGTCTGCTCCATCGAGAATGTCGACCCCATGGGCGTCCACACCGGCGATTCCATCACCGTCGCCCCGGCGCTGACCCTCACCGACAAGGAATATCAGGTGATGCGCAACGCCTCCATCGCGGTGCTGCGCGAAATCGGCATCGAGACCGGCGGCTCCAACGTGCAGTTCGGTGTCGACCCCAAAACCGGGCGTCTGGTGGTCATTGAAATGAACCCGCGCGTGTCGCGCTCGTCCGCGCTCGCCTCCAAGGCCACGGGCTTTCCCATCGCCAAGATCGCCGCCAAGCTGGCCGTGGGCTACACCCTCGATGAACTGGCCAATGACATCACCGGTGGCGAAACACCTGCGGCCTTCGAGCCCACCATCGACTATGTGGTGACCAAGATTCCGCGCTTTGCCTTTGAAAAATTCCCCGGCGCCGAACCCCTTCTCACCACCGCCATGAAATCGGTGGGCGAGGTCATGGCCATTGGCCGCACCTTCCAGGAATCCATGCAGAAGGCTCTGCGCGGGCTGGAAACCGGCCTTGCCGGCTTTGATGAGGTGGCCATTCCGGGCCTCGGTCAGGGCGACGACAAGAACGCCATCCGCGCTGCCCTGGGCACCCCCACGCCGGACCGCATCCTGCGCATTGCCCAGGCCTTCCGCCACGGTTTCACGGTGGAGGAAATCCACGCCGCCTGCGCCTATGAACCATGGTTCCTGCGCCAGATCGAAGATCTGGTGGGCATGGAACGGAAGATCGCCGAACGCGGCCTGCCGAAGGACGCCGCCAATCTGCGGGCGCTGAAGGCCATGGGCTTTTCCGACCGGCGCCTGGCAAAACTGGTGCGCCTGCCGGAAGCCAGGGTGGCGGCCCACCGCCGCCGGCTTGGCGTGCGCCCCACCTTCAAGCGCATTGACACCTGTGCCGCCGAGTTCGCCTCGCCCACGGCCTATATGTATTCGAGTTACGAAACCGGCCTGCCCGGCGACACCGGCAACGAGGCCAAACCCTCCGACCGCCAGAAGATCATCATCCTCGGCGGCGGCCCAAACCGTATCGGCCAGGGCATCGAGTTTGACTATTGCTGCTGCCATGCCTGCTTTGCCCTGCATGATGCAGGCTATGAATCCATCATGGTCAACTGCAACCCGGAAACCGTCTCCACCGACTATGACACCTCCGACCGGCTGTATTTCGAGCCGCTGACCGAGGAGGACGTGCTGGAGATCATCCATGCCGAACAGCAGAACGGCACGCTCAAGGGCGTCATCGTGCAGTTTGGCGGCCAGACGCCGCTGAAACTTGCCGACGGGCTGGAGCGCGCCGGGGTTCCCATTCTCGGCACCACACCGGACGCCATCGACCTGGCCGAGGACCGCGACCGCTTCGCCCGGCTGGTGAAGAAGCTGAAGCTGCGCCAGCCGGAAAACGGCATCGCCCACTCCGCCGAGGAGGCCCGCAAGATCGCCAAACGGATCGGCTTCCCGGTGGTCATCCGCCCCTCCTATGTGCTGGGCGGCCGGGCCATGGAAATCGTCCGCGACATGCCCCAGCTTGAGCGCTACATCACCGAGGCCGTGGTGGTCTCGGGCGACAGTCCGGTGCTCATCGACAGCTACCTTTCCAACGCCACCGAAGTGGACGTGGACTGCATCTGCGACGGCAAAGACGTGTTCATTGCCGGTGTCATGGAACATATCGAGGAAGCGGGCATCCATTCCGGTGACTCGGCCTGTTCGCTGCCGCCCAACACGCTGAAGCCCGCCCTCATTGCCGAGATGGAGGATCAGGCCAGGCGCATGGCGCTGGCCCTCAACGTCGTCGGCCTGATGAACGTTCAGTTCGCCATCAAGGATGACCTTGTCTATGTTCTTGAAGTGAACCCGCGCGCCTCGCGCACCGTGCCCTTCGTGGCCAAGGTCATCGGCGAGCCGGTGGCCAAGATCGCCGCCCGCGTCATGGCGGGTGAGAAGCTGGCCACCTTCAGGCTGAAGCCCAAGAAACTCGCCCATACCGGGGTCAAGGAAGCCGTCTTCCCCTTCAACCGCTTCCCCGGCGTGGACGTGTTGCTGGGACCGGAAATGCGCTCCACCGGCGAGGTCATGGGCCTGGACAGGAACTGGGACATGGCCTTCGCCAAGAGCCAGCTGGGTGCTGGCATGAAAATGCCCCAGTCGGGCACGGTCTTCGTTTCGGTCAGGGATCAGGACAAGCCGAAGATCCTCTCGGCCATGAAGAAGCTGCACGAACTTGGCTATGCCCTCACCGCCACCGGCGGCACCCAGCGCTATCTGGCAGGCAAGGGCATCCCCTGCACCAAGATCAACAAGGTGCTGGAGGGGCGTCCGCATGTGGCGGACGCCATCAAGAACGGCAATGTGCAGCTGGTGTTCAACACCACTGAAACCAAGTCGTCGGAGTCCGATTCAAAGTCGGTGCGCCAGTCTGCCCTGCTCCACAAGGTGCCCTATTACACCACCCTGCCCGGCATTCTCGCCGCCTGCCGGGCCATTGCCGCCCAGGCCGCCGACACCATCAGCGTGCGCCCCCTGCAGGACTATTTCCGCCGCAGCGCCTGACCGGCCGGTGCCGACAGTTTTAACCATTCGGTTAGCCTTGCTCTAACCGGACAACCGCCAATTGTTTGCTTTTCCTTCGGCCCGCGTTCACTGTTGAAACAACGGCCCCGGTAACCATGGATGCGATCATCCCGCCGGGGCTGCATAGAGTGGGCCGGAGGGTGGCAGAGCCTCCGGCCTTTCCTTTTCAAAATCAGATGGCGGTGAAGCCGTTATCAACGAACAGATGGGCGCCGTTGATGAAGCTCGCCTCGTCGGAGGCAAGGAACAGTGCTGCCCTGGCCACCTCCTCCGGCTCGCAGATCCGCCCCTGCTGGGCGGCCAGCGCGGCATCAGACACATCAACCCCCGCCGCCTGCAACTCCTTCACCTCGCGCAGGCCATGCGGCGTGCGCACAAAGCCGGGGCACACGGCATTGCAGCGGATGTTCCGGTCGCGGAACTCCACCCCTATGGCGCGGGCAAACATGTGCACCGCCCCCTTGGTGGTGTCATAGAGCACCTCCATGGGCGTTGCCGCCACGGCGGAAATGGACGAGGTGCAGACGATGGCGCCGCCGCCCGCCCTGATCATCTGCGGCAGCACCGCCCGCGTCATCAGGAACATGCTCTTGACGTTGATCTCGGTCAGCCTGTCCCATTCCGCCTCGGTGGTTTCAAGGAAAGGTTTGATGACGATGGTGCCGGCATGATTGAACAGCACGGTGATGGGCCCGAAGGCCTGGGCCACCGCGGCCACGGCATGCTCCACCTGGTCAGCCTTTGACACATCGGCCTGCACAAAGACCGCCGCGCCGCCCGCCGCCCTGATCTCCGCCACCGCGCTGGCACCCGCCGCGGCATTGATATCGACAATGCCCACCCTCGCGCCCTCCGCGGCAAAGAGGCGGCTGGCCGCCCCGCCCATGCCCGTCGATCCGCCGGAAACCAGCGCCACCTTGCCCTGAAGCCTGCCTGCCATGTGGTCCTCCATAAGCTGTCACTATCGGTCTGTTTTCCGCCGCCACGCAAGACGCGGTAATCGGTAGTTGAAAATGTTACATAATCTCCTATATCAGGCGCAATTCATCCGCAATTCTGGAGGTCATCATGAAAACCATCCTCACCGTCAAATCCGCTCCCGGCGGCCATTGGGTCGGCGACGGCTTTCCGGTCCGCTCGCTGTTTTCCTATCAGGGCGACACGGCGGCGGTCAGCCCCTTCCTGTTGTTCGACTTTGCCGGTCCCCATGACTTCGCCCCTGCCGCCGCACCGCGCGGCGTCGGCGCCCACCCGCACAAGGGCTTCGAGACCGTGAGCATCATTCTGGAGGGCGAAGTGACCCACGGCGACAGCACCGGCAACGGCGGCACCATCGGCCCCGGCGATGTGCAGTGGATGACGGCGGGCAACGGCATCGTCCATCAGGAATTCCACTCCGAGGCCTTCACCCGCCGCGGCGGCCGTTTTCACATGGCCCAGCTCTGGGTCAATCTGAAGGCCAGCGACAAGGCCGCCCCGCCCGCCTACCAGTCGCTGCTGGCCAGGGACATTCCGGTGGTCACCCTGCCCGATGGTGCCGGCACCGTTCGGCTCATCGCGGGCGACCTTGGCGCGGTGAAGGGCGCGGCCAAAACCTTCACCCCCATGATGGTGTGGGACGTGACGCTTGCCCCCGGCGGCACGGCCAGCCTGGCCACGCCCGCTGCCTATAACACCCTGCTTGTGCCCATGGCGGGCGAGGCCACGGTGAATGGCGCCGACACGCTGCGCCAGGCCGATCTGGCCATCTTCAACCATGACGGCGACGACTTCACCGTGACCAGTGTTGCGGGCGCGCGCCTGCTGCTCCTGGCGGGCGAACCCATTGCCGAGCCGGTGGTGGGTTACGGCCCCTTTGTCATGAATACCCAGGCCGAAATCCGCCAGGCCATCACCGACTACAATGCCGGGCGCTTTGGCGTCATCGCCGACTGACCTGACTTCCTCCCCTGCCCGGTGCGGGGGAGGAATCCTTCCCCAGCAGCCAAAGCTTGCAAATCCGGGGGTTTTGCGTAAATATCCCCGCATACCCCGGTCCCTTGCGCAGGTTTGAGCCAAGGCCGGGTGTCGTTTTTTCCCGTATGCGTGAACGCCACTGGCCGTGAAAGGCGGCCAGAGCGCGAGCGCCTGACAGATTGGACTGGGTCATGGAAAAAGTGCCGATGACGGCGGAAGGCTACGCCGCCCTGCTTGAGGAAATGAAGCACCTGAAGGCGGTGGAACGCCCGCGCATCATCAGCGCCATCGAGGAGGCGCGCTCGCACGGTGACCTGTCGGAAAACGCCGAATATCACGCCGCCAAGGAGGCCCAGGGCTGGAACGAGGCGCGCGTGGCCGAGCTTGAGGACAAGATCAGCCGTGCCGATGTCATTGACCTGTCAAAGCTGTCCGGCGAGACGGTGAAGTTCGGGGCGCGCGTCACCCTGCTCGACGAGGACACCGAGGACGAGGTGGTCTATCAGATTGTCGGCGACTTCGAGGCCGATGTGAAGAAGGGCCGCATTTCCATTTCCTCGCCCATTGCCCGCGCCATCATCGGCAAGCGCAAGGGCGACAGTGTCGAGGTCAACACGCCGGGCGGCGGCAAGTCCTATGAGATCGTCAAGGTGGCGTGGACCTGACCGCCACCACCGATGCCTGACCTTAAAGGGCGGCCCCTGAGCCGCCCTTTCATTTCAGAGTTTTGACAGGAAGCCCGCAAAACGCATCAGCCCCTCGGGCCACGGCCCATGGCCCGATGCCACATTGATGTGGCCCTGATCGCCCGCCGCCACCAGTTCGGCCCCCAGGGCTTGTGCCAGCCGTTTCTGCTCCGCCGGGCTGGCATAGGGATCAGAGCTGGAGGCAATGAGCAGCGCCGGAAACGGCAGCCTTGCCACCGGGCCGGCAAAGGCCGGATCAATGGCCGCCTCGGCCCTCACCTTTTCCGGGGCTGGCACCGACACCAGAAAGGCGCCCTTCACCCTGGCCAGCACGCCCGCCTGCTGCAGCGCCGGAACCGCATGGGCCACCAGTAGCACGCCGAGGGAATGGGCCACCAGCACCACCGGCCGGTCAGCGCCCTTGACCGCCTTGACCAGTGCCGCCACCCAATGGGTCAGCACCGGATGGTCCCAGTCCTGCTGCTCGACGATGCGCGCCGTGGCAAGTTTCTCCGCCAGCCGCCTTTGCCAGTGGCCCACGCCCGAACCAGTGAAGCCGGGCACCAGTAGGATATCAGTCTCGGATGATTTCATGGTTCAGGCCCTCCAGCCCAAAAGGTGGCGCGCGCCATAAAGCAGCAGGCCCGCCACCAGCCCCCAGAAGGCCGAGCCGACGCCGAACAGCGACAGGCCGGACGCGGTGACAAGAAAGGTGACGAGCGCGCTTTCAATGTCGCGCGCCTCGCGCAGCATGGCGGCCATGGCGCCCATCAGCGGGGAAAACAGCGCCAGCCCGGCAATGGCGGTGATGAGCGCGGCAGGCAGCGCCGCCAGAATGCCCACCAGGCTGGCCGCCGCCAGCCCCACCGCCGTGTAGAGCACCAGATAGGGAAAGGCCATTTTCCAGCGCTGCGCCGGATCGGGGTGGGTTTCCGGCCCCGTCACCAGCGAAGCGGTGATGGCCGCAAGGTTGACGGCATGGCTGCCCATAGGGGCCAGCGCCGCCGAGGCCAGCCCCGTCACCAGCAGGCTTTCCCCGACCGGCGGATTATAGCCCGCCGCCCGCAGCACCGCGAAGCCCGGCAGGTTTTGCGAAGCCATGGTGACGAGATAGAGCGGCACGCCAAGGCCGATGATGGCCGCGGAACTGAACACCGGCATGTCCCAGCTCAGGCCGGTCACACCCCATGAGCAGCAGCCCTGCCCCAGAAGCCCGCCCAGCGCCGCCATGGCCACGCCCAGCCCCACCACCACCGGCACGGCAAACATCGGCACCAGGAGGCGCAGGCTGAAGAACACCACAATGAGCGGCACCACATAAACCGGCAGCGCCAGCGCCGCCTGCGGCACCCCCAGCGTATAGCGCAACAGCACCCCCGCCAGCATGGCCGCCGCCAAAGGGGCGGGAATGCGGGCAATGGCGCGGGCCAAGGGCGTGATGAGGGCCGTGGCCGCCATCAAGAGGCCCGCCACCACAAAGGCGCCAATGGCCTGATGGTAGGAAATGCCCGCCGCCGACGTGGCAATGAGTGCTGCCCCCGGCGTGGACCAGGCGGTGATGATGGGCATGCGCGTGCGCCACGACAGCCAGAAAGTGGTGAGCGCCATGCCGAAGCACAGGGCGGCCGCCCAACTCGCCTGCTGGGCCGGATTGGCACCCACCGCGCGGGCCGCCTCCATGATGAGCAGAATGGTGGAGGCAAAGCCCACCACCACGGCGGTGGCGGCCGATGCAATGATGCCGAACCAGCCGCCGGCGCCTTTGTCTGCTGTGGCACTCATGTCAGCGGCACGCCCGGTTCATCCTTGGCCACCCGCAGGATGAGCGAGGTCTTGACGCTGGCCACATTGGGCGCGGTGGACAGCGCCCCCATGACAAAGTTCTGCACATGGCCAAGGTCGCGCGCCATGCAGATGAGAATGTAGTCGGCCTCGCCCGACACGGCATAGCATTCGCGCACGATGGGCCAGCCCTTGACCCGGCGTTCGAACTCCTGCAACTCGCCCTCGCCCTGGGTTTTCAGCCCCACCATGGCAATGAAGCGCACCTCATACCCCAGCCGGGAGGCATCCAGCAGCGCCCGGTAACCGGCAATGATGCCCGCCTTCTCCAGCGCCTGCACCCGGCGCAGGGTCGGCGGCGGCGACAGGCCGATGCGCGCCGCCAGCGCCACATTGGACAGGCTGCCGTCACGCTGCAGCTCGTTGAGGATTTTCCAGTCGGTAGTGTCGAGGGTAAGATCCTTGGCCATGACGCCTTATAGCAACTATGTTGCGCGCAACAATATTTCTCGGCGTCAGAACAGCCATGCGCACATTTGCGCTGTGCACAATCACTGGCAGATGTTTCAGCCCATCCCCACATAAGCTATGCTGAAAATACATAGCTCAGGAGTCGTCATGTCCACGCGCCACGCCCGTGTTCTGGTTCTTGGATCGGGTCCCGCCGGTTACACCGCCGCCATTTATGCAGCGCGCGCCATGCTGCAGCCGCTTGTCATTCAGGGCATCCAGCCTGGCGGCCAGCTCACCATCACCACCGATGTGGAAAACTATCCCGGCTTTGCCAAGGGCATCATGGGGCCGGAACTGATGGAGCAGATGAAGGCCCAGGCCGAACATTGCGGTGCGGACATCATTTCCGACACCATCACCGAAGTGAAGCTGAAGGAGAAGCCCATCTGGCTGAAGGGCGACTCCGGCGCGGAATACACCTGCGATGCACTCATCATCGCCACCGGCGCCCAGGCGCGCTGGCTTGGCCTGCCGTCGGAAACAGCCTTCCAGGGCTTTGGTGTTTCCGCCTGCGCCACCTGCGACGGCTTCTTCTATCGCGGCAAGAAGGTGATGGTGGTGGGCGGCGGCAATTCCGCGGTGGAGGAGGCCCTGTTCCTCACCAACTTCGCCAGCGAGGTCATCGTCGTGCATCGCCGTGACTCGTTCCGCGCCGAGAAGATCATGCAGAACCGGCTCTTTGCCCATCCCAAGATCAGGGTGATCTGGGACTCGGCCCTTGAGGAAGTGATCGGCACGCAAAATCCCAAGGGCGTCACCGCGGGCCGCATCCGCAATGTAAAAACCGGTGCTGTGACCGACATCACCGTGGACGGCATCTTCATTGCCATCGGCCACAAGCCCGCCACCGAATTGTTTGCAGGCCAGTTGCCCTTCAAGCCGGGCAACTATCTCATCACCGAACCCTTCTCCACCGCAACGGGCCTCCCCGGCGTCTATGCGGCGGGCGATGTGACCGACGACATCTATCGCCAGGCGGTCACCGCCGCCGGCATGGGCTGCATGGCCGCGCTGGAAGCCGAACGCTGGCTCCACGCCCAGGACCATGCCAGGGCAGCGGAGTGACACCATGGACTGGGACAAACTGCGCATTTTTCACGCCGTTGCCGACGCCGGCTCCTTCACCCATGCCGGGCATGAACTGGCGCTGTCGCAATCGGCGGTGAGCCGCCAGATCAGCGCCCTTGAGTCCGACCTCAACGTGCCGCTGTTTCACCGCCATGCGCGCGGCCTCATTCTCACCGAACAGGGCGAGGTGCTCTACCGCACCGCCCATGACGTGTTCTCCAAACTGGCCGCCGCCAAGACGCGCCTGATGGACTCGCGTGAGAAGCCCTCGGGCGAACTGCGCATCACCACCACGGTGGGCCTCGGCTCGGTGTGGCTGACGCCGCGCATCAAGGAATTCGTCGAGCTCTATCCCGACATTTCCGTCACCCTCATGCTCGAGGACCGCGAGCTTGACCTGGCCATGCGTGAGGCCGATGTGGCCATTCGCCTGCGCCGCCCCACCCAGCCGGAACTGATCCAGCGCAAGCTGTTCACCGTGCATCACCACATCTATGCCTCGGTGGACTATGTGAAGCGCCACGGCATTCCCAAATCCATCGAGGATCTGGACAACCACAAGATCATCACCTTCGGCCAGGCGCCGGGCTATCTCACCACGCTGAACTGGCTGGAAACCGCCGGCCGCGACGAAGACAATCCGCGCCCCGTGGCGCTGCGCGTCAACAATGCCTACGGCCTCCGCCGCGCCGTGCAGGCGGGTGTTGGCATCGGTTCGCTTGCTGACTACATCATCACCGACGAATTGAAGCTGGTGCAGATCGACCTGCCGCTGGAAGCGCCGCAGTTCGACACCTATTTCGTCTATCCCGAGGAATTGAAGGACACCAAGCGCGTCACCGTGTTCCGCGACTTCATTGTCTCCAAGGCCAAGGAGTGGAGTTTCTGATCAACCCGCGGTCCGGCGCCGCGGCCACAGCACAATGGCCAGGCCGACCAGAATGAGGCCCATGCCGGCAAAGCGCAGGGGCGGAAAGCGTTCGCCCAGCACCAGCGCCGCCGACACCGTGCCGAACACCGGCACCAGCACCGAAAACGGCGCCACCCGTGAGGCCGGGTAGTGGCCCATGAGATAGCCCCAGGCGCCATAGCCCACCAGTGTTGACAGCACCGCAATGTAAAGCAGCGCGCCGAAGCCCAGCCAGCTCATGTGGGTCAGCGCCTGCCAGTCGGCCTGCCAGCCCTCCAGCCCCAGCGACAGCAGAAAAAGCGGCACCGGCGGCACCAGGCTGAGCCAGCCCATCAGCGCCAGCGGATCGCTGCGCGGCGCACCGCGCAGCGCCACATTGCCCACCCCCCAGCTCATGGCGGCCAGCATGATGAAGGCAAAGCCCATGACCGTCACCCCCGCCGCACCAATGGTGGTGGCAATGAGAATGAGGCCGAGACCCGCCACCGCCCCGCCCAGGGCCAGCCGCCGGTCGGGCCGCTCACCCAGATAGATCATGGCAAAGACCACGGTGAACAATGCCTGCGACTGCAGCACCAGCGAGGCCAGCCCCGCCGGCATGCCCAGCTTCATGCCGGTGAACAGAAAGCCGAACTGGGCGGCAAACAGGCTCATGCCCACCAGGACGAGGCGTCGCCACGACAGCCCCGGCCGGGGCAGAAAGGCCGCCGGCAGCGCCGTGATGACAAAGCGCAGCGCCGCCAGCAGCAGCGGCGGCATTTCCGCAATCCCCACATGGATGACCACGAAGTTGAAACCCCAGATGGCGGCGATGAGAAGCGCCAGCGCAATGTGGCGCGGCGGCAGACTGGTCATGGGCGTGATTCCCTCAAGCGCCCACCATATCGCCTCGCCCCCGGCCAAACCCATCCGCTTGGCCGGGAAATGCCCAGTCCATGAGACCATCCATTGGCCTATTTCGCAGGTGCGAAGGCCGGGCTAATGTTCCGCCATTCTGGAGGATATCATGAGTTTCAAGACCATCCGCGAGGCTCCCGACCGCCTCAACCGTTCCGAACTGGCCGTGCCCGGCTCGCAGACCAAGCTGTTTGAAAAGGCCGCCCGCTCGGCCGCCGATGCCATCTTCCTCGACCTGGAGGATGCCGTGGCCCCCGCCGACAAGCCGCAGGCGCGCAAGAACATCGTGCAGGCGCTGGCCGACATTGACTGGGGCCAGAAGCTCATGTCGGTGCGCATCAACGCGCCCGACACCCACTTCATGTATCGCGACATCGTTGACCTGCTGGAGAACTGCTCCGAACGCCTTGATGTCATCATGATCCCCAAGGTGGGCACGGCGGCTGATGTCTATGCCGTGGACATGCTGGTGACGCAGATTGAAAACGCCATGGGCCGCAAGAAGCGCATCGGCTTTGAACTCATCATCGAAACCGCACTCGGCATGCAGAACATCAGCGAGATTGCCGCCGCCTCGCCGCGCAATGAATCGCTGCATTTCGGCGTGGCCGACTATGCCGCCTCGACCCGCGCCCGCACCACCTCCATCGGCGGCGCCAACCCCAACTACGCCATCCTCACCGACGCCGACGAGGCCGGCCACCGCCTGAACCACTGGGGCGACATGTGGCACTATGCGCTGTCGCGCTTTGTGGTCGCCGCCCGCGCCAACGGCCTGCGCGCCATTGACGGCCCCTATGGCAATTATTCCGATGGCGACGGCTACAAGGCCGCCGCCCGCCGCGCCGCCGTGCTCGGCTGCGAAGGCAAATGGGCCATCCACCCCTCGCAGATTGCGCTCGGCAATGAGGTGTTCTCGCCGTCCGAGGCCGATGTGGCCCAGGCCAAGCGCATCATCGCCGCCATGGCCGAGGCCGAGGCCAAGGGCCATGGCGCCGTGTCGCTGGATGGCAGGCTGATTGACTATGCCTCCATCCGCCAGGCCCAGGTGCTGGTGAAAAAGGCTGAACAGATCGCCGCCATGTAATCATCCGCCAACGGAGCAGGCAGGGCCCCGCCCCCCTTGGCGGGGTCCTGCTGATTCAGCCGTGGCCACGGCGGCAAGGCCAGCGCCGGACAGCGTCCAGCCGGTGGCGGTGATGATGCTGTTGACGAAGAACACTGCCTTGCCGTTCACCCCCTGAAGCAGCAGCACAGCACCGGTTAACGGAACAACACCTCGTCCGGCAGTTTCATGCCGGCATAGAGAGGGGCCACCGCTTCGGCATAGCCGTTATAGAGCCGGGTCGGATAATACTCCTCTGTGCCGAGCTGGCGCTCCTCCGCCTGGCTCCAGCGCGGATGGTCCACCGCCGGGTTGATATTGGCCCAGAAGCCATATTCATCGCCCTGCAATTCCTCCCAGAAGCTCACCGGCTTCTCACTCAGGAAGGTGATGCGGTCGATGCTCTTTGCCGATTTGAAACCGTATTTCCACGGCACCACCAGGCGCAGCGGCGCCCCCATGCTTGGAGCGATATCATCACGGCCATAGGCCCCGGTGGCGATGAAGGTGAGGCCATGCACGGCCTCGGCCAGCGTCAGCCCCTCGCGATAGGGCCAGGGCATGGAGGAAAACCAGCCCGGCTTCTGGCGCGGCGCAACCGCGGGATCGAGGAAACTGGTGAACTGCACATATTTTGCCGCTGGCTTGGGTGTCACCAGCTTCGCCAGATGGTGAAAGGCAAAGCCGCGCCACGGCACCACCAGCGCCCAGGTTTCAACACAGCGATGGCGATAGAGCCGGTCTTCGATGGGCAGCCTCTTGCCGATGTCCTCAAGGGCAATGGTGAGCGGCTGTTCAACCTCGCCATCCACCGTCAGCGTCCAGGAACTGGTTTTCAGGGCGCGCGCCGCCCGCGCCACCTTCTTGGTGGTGCCGAACTCGACAAAATTATTGTGGTTGGCGGCGATCTCCTCCGCTGTTGCCACCGGCTCATCATCAAGCGCCAGGGTCCGGCGCGGCAACAGGCTCACCCCCGCCAGCGCCCCTGCCCCGGCTAGCAGTTGCCGCCGTGACAGCCAGACGTTCTCCGGCGTGGCCATGTGTTCGGGCAGGTGCCAGACGGGGCGGCGCATCAGCGCGGGTTTCAATATCCTCATGGCCGCACGCTAGCCCCTGCTCCGCGGGGCCCCAAATGAAACTGCCGTGAAAAAGGGTGCGGGGTCCCTTCCGCTGCCGAAAGGAACCCCGCCGTCGCCATCCCGAGTGGGGATCAATTGGCCTGCAGATCGGCCTTGCGCGCCGCCACCACCTGATCGGCGCTGCGGCCCGTCAGTTCGGCCAGATGGTCGTGCCGGAAGGTGAAGGTGCCAACACCCGCCGTGGCCGAGCGCAGTTCCACGATCAGCGAGCCGATTTCCGACTCCGGCAGCAGGCCCTTGACCGTTTCCCAGCCCGGCCAGCCGGGCCGGGCATCAAAGCCCAGCAACTGGCCGCGATGGCCGGTGACGATCTGGTTGACGCGCGGCGTGGCGTCCGCCGGCACATGCACATCCACCGCCACGATGGGTTCCAGCAGCACCGACGAGCAGTTGACGAAGCCATCGTTCATGGCGATGCGCGCCGCCTGCTTGAAGGCCATTTCCGAGGAGTCGACATCGTGATAGCTGCCGTCCGACAGGTTGACCTGGAAGTCCACCACCTCGAAGCCCAGCGGCCCCTGCGACAGCCATTCGCGGATGCCGTTTTCCACCGCCGGAATATATTGCTTCGGCACCACGCCGCCGGTGATGGTGTCGGAGAACACAAAGCCCTCGCCCCGCGCCAGCGGCTGGATTTCCACCACAATGTCACCATACTGGCCGTGGCCGCCCGACTGCTTCTTGTGGCGGCCGCGGATCTGCGTGGCCTTGCGGATCGTCTCCTTGTAGCCGATGCGGCGCGGCCGCGACTGGGCATGCACGCCGTATTTGCCTTCGAGCTTCTCCAGCGCCACGCGCAGATGCATGTCGCCCTGGCCCCACAGCACCATTTCGCGCGTGCCGGCATTGTGCTCCAGCGACAGCGAGGGGTCTTCCTCAATGAGCTTGTGCACGGCGGTGGTCAGCTTCACCTCGTCCTTGCGGTCGGTCACCGAAATCGCCAGCCCATAGACCGGCGGCGGCGGCGCGGCTTCCACCAATTGCGCTGTGCTGCCCTTGCTGGTGGAGATGGTCTCGCCGGTTGCCATGTTGTCGAGGCGGCCCAGCGCCACCGTGTCACCCGCCGCGGCAGAGGCAATCTTGCGCGGCGTCTGGCCAAGCATGGAGAACACGCCTGCGGTGCGTGCCTCCTGGCCGGTCTTGCCATAGAACACGGCACCATCGGCCACGTCGCCCTGCAGGATGCGGGCCAGCGACAGCTTGCCGCCATGGGCGGTGTGCAGGCTCTTCAGGATCAGCGCCGTGGTGCCGCTGCCCTTGAGACCCAGCCGTTCCGCCAGCGCCGTCACATTGGGCGCCTCGTGGCGGATGGCCTTCAGCAGGCGGCCGATGCCATTGCCATGGGCCGCCGAACCGAACAGCACCGGGGTGATCTGGCCGTCCGACATTTCCTTGGCCAGATCCTGAAACACCTTGTCCTTGGGCGGCTCGATGTCGCCCAGCAGCTGTTCCATCAACTCGTCATCGTGGTCGGCCAGCCGCTCCATCATGGAGAAGCGCTCGCTCTTTTCGCCCGCCGTCAGATCAGCGGGAATGTCCACCACCTGGCTGTCGGCATGTTCGCGGTAGACAAAGGCGCGCTCCAGCGCCAGATCGACATAGCCCGACACCACGCCATTGTTCCAGATCGGGATCTGGCGCAGCACCAGCGGGGTTGACGAGGCGGGCTGCAGATATTGCAGCACGTCATGCGGCGACACCGTGGTCTTGTCGATCTTGTTGATGAAGATGAAGCGCGGCATGCCGATCTCATCAAGCTGCTTGAGGATCAGCTGCAGCGCCGGCACCTTCTTTTCATCGGCCTCGCACACCACCACGGCAGCGTCGCAGCCAGCCAGAGCGGCGCGCGCTTCCTCGGCGAATTCCACCGAGCCGGGGCAGTCGATGAAGGTGAATTTCTCGCCCATGAAATCGGTGGTGGCGGCGTTCAATTCCACGCTCATGCCGTGGGCCTTGGCTTCCGCACTGGCGTCACCGATCATGGACTTGTCGGTGGCCGTGCCCTGGCGGGGAATGGCGCCACTCCGGTGCAGAATGGCTTCCAGCAGCGTCGTCTTGCCGGAAAGATAGGGGCCCACGATGGCGATACACCGTGACCCCGTGGCTCGTCTTGCCTGTGCGTTACCCATAATAACCGCTCCTCCTGGAACTGAACTGAAACTGTTCCGGGATTGCCCTGTGCGGGGTTCTGGGCCCGCGACGTGGGCCATACCGTTAGGGCCATGCTTGCGCCGTTTCCGCCATTTGGCAAGGCCCGTTTCCGGGCAGTCTGCCGCAGGTGAAAGGGGCTGTCCGGCCTTGACAGGCCTCTCCTCCGGCGGGCGCCGATTCCGCTCAGACCGGCCTGCGTCCTGAGGGCTTAAAACCGCCGCTCTAACTTAAGAGCTGGCGAGCCGCCTTGAGACTTTGCCGATTCCGTCAAAGGTCGGCCTGCGCTAGTGTCGTGGTTCCGAAGTTCGCCTCCGGTCCCGATATCGATGATGGCGCGAACTTCGGAACCGAAACGACACTAGAAACATTAAATTGCTCGTGTCCCTTTGATTCATAAATTCGCAATCGGGTGGATATCGGGAACGGGCGAATTTATGAATCGAACACGAGTGTCCGTCCATGGCAAGCCTTCAGTCCCAGATCTTCGACCTGATTCAGGAAAGCCAGTACTGGTCGAAGGATGCCTTGCGCGCCTATCAGGAAAGCCAGCTCTCCCAGCTCATCGCCCACGCCCGCGCCACCGTTCCCTTCTACCGCCACCGCCTTGATGGCCTGTTCCGCAGCGACGGCAGCATCGACTGGTCGCGCTGGCATGATCTGCCCGTGCTGACCCGCAGCGATCTGCGTGATCATGGTGCGGAGCTGTGCACGTCGGCCCCGCCGCCCGGCCATGGCGAGATCCGCAACAGCATGACCTCCGGCTCCTCCGGCACACCCGTCCATCTCCGCCAGAACCTTCTGTTCCTTCAGGCCACCAATGTTGCCGGCCGCCGCTTTGCCCTGTGGGCGGGCATCACACCGGAGATGACCTTCGCCACCCTGGCCGCCTATTTTCCGCGCCATCTGGATGAAACCGTGAACGTGCACGAATTGCCCGCCCAGAGCACGCTGCCGGGGCGCGGCCGCCGCCTGGTGGTCCGGCGCACCCTGCCGCCCGCCGCCCTGCTCGACCTGCTGGCGGCCGAGGGCGTTGAGGCGCTGGGCGGCAATGTCAACCTCATCGAGATCATGGCGCGGGAGAATGCCCGCCGTGCGCAACCAGTGCGGCTGGCAGCGGTGATGTTCTACGGCGTGCAGGTGCACGAGGCCCAGATCCGCACCATCGCCAACAGTTTTGGCGCGCGCTGCTTCGACACCTACAGCGCCGAGGAAACCGGCCGCATCGCCAGTCAGTGCGCCCCCGGCTCCGCCTATCACATCAATGCCGAACAGATGCTGGTGGAGGTGGTGGACAGCAGCAACCGCAGCGTGGCCCCCGGACAGGAGGGCCGCATTCTGGTGACGCCGTTTCTGCTCACCGCACAGCCGCTCATCCGCTATGAACTGGGCGACCTGGCGGTGGCGGGCGAAGCCTGCTCCTGTGGCCGCAGCCTGCCCACCATCGCCCGGCTGACGGGGCGGCAGGACCCGCTGTTTCTTGATGCCGGGGGCCGCGCCATCTTCCCGCATTTCGACCATGAACTCATCATCGAGGCGTTGCACTGTCAGGCCTATCAGCTGGCCCAGACGGCGCCGCTGGCGGTGGAGGTGCGCTACATACCCGGCTCCACCGCCCCCGCCGCCCCTGGCCTTGCCGCCATCCGCGCCATGATCCTCAAGGTCATGCCGGAACAGACCACCGTGACCTTTATGGCCGTAGAGGGCCTGCCCGATCATACGGGCCGCAAGATCCAGCGCATCGTGCGCGAGTTCTCACCTGCCGGCACACAATGAAAAAGGGGCCCTGCGGCCCCTTCGTCTTAACATCTTGCCAAGCGTCACTCGACAACGTCGACCACGTCGACCACGTCTTCACAATAGTTGTTTTCCGGCGCAGGCACGCACACCGCCGGTGTGGTCGGGCCATGGGCACCAGCCCCCGATCCGAAAATGTCGAGCACCCGGTTGCGCGGGTCATCCTCGCGGTGGCGGCGGATCAGGCTCTTGCCCTCGCCGCCGAAATACAGCGACACCCCCGCCGTGATGGCGGTGAAGTGATCCTCGCCGAAGCGCGCATCGGCCTTGAAGGACAGCGGCAGACCGGTTTCCGCCATCAGCCACTCCGCCCCGACATGACCGGATTCAAACCCGGCGATGCTGCTGGCGCCGAGGGTGAAGCGCAGATTGTCGGTGGCATAAAAGCCGATGTCACCCAGCACGAAGGCCTTGTCCTTGGAGGGGCCGCCATCGGGATCAAAGTTCATGTAGCCTGCCGCCATTTCGAGCGACACGCTGTTAAGATAGAGTTCGGCCTCGGGGCCGACCCAGAAGGCGTCCGCCGCACCCATGTCGCCATAACCGGCGATGGCGCCCAGCAGATAGGAGCCGGGATCGCGGGTGAAGATGTGCAGATTGCCGCCCACGCCGGTCTCGTCAAAGACATTGACAAAGCCCACGTCGGCCTGAACGCCGATGAGATCGCCCAGCGGCAGCGACAGACTGGCCCCGCCCCGGAAAAGCGCATCATCATCAATGCCACGGAAATCGGCCCAGCCCGCACCCAGTTCCAGCTTGCCGTTTACCGCCGACACGGCCGGAAGACGAACCGGCTCAAGATCGGCAGAGGCCGCCGTCATGGCCAGCGCCAGTGGCGACAGCGCCAAGGATAACCCAAGCACAGCACGATGATATGAGAATGACATGATGCAGCCCTGCCGTTTGACGCGTCTGATGCGCGCTTGAACCGGCCCCCGTGCACCGAGGATAGCAATATGATTTCCACCGCAAAGTAAATTGTGCGGGCAGGCTCCACTTATTTTCAACTGTGCAGCACGAAAGTCACAGCCTGCGCGGCGATTCAACCCAGGCTCGTGCTGCGCTGCAAAAGTCCTCCCATGCCCTTGTGCGGGGCAAAAAGAGAGGCGCGCGATGTGCTCGCGCGCCCTCGCCATCCTGCTGCCAGGCGGCTGGGCCGCCCCGGCAGGTCAGTGGTGTGCGGATCAGTGGCGGATCGGGATGAGATGCAGGCTGGTGACACCCGCCGCAACATTGAGCCCGGTCTGGGCCTGCAGCGACACCGGCTGCAGGTTGATGCCGTGGCGGAAGCCGCCGACCAGCACATTGGCGCCAAGGCCGCCGCCCACCGTGGCTTCAGCGCCAGCGCCCTGATAGGTGCCGCGCAGCGCGCCGCTGTTCACCTTGCCGGGGGCAACAACCACCCAGCCGAGAACCGTGTCACCGGTCACGCCGATGTCAACCCCGAGCTTGCCGATGGAGCCGACATAGTGCTCCTTGCGGCCGGTGTGGGAAGACGTGAAGGTGCAGCGCACATCCTTCGATGAGCCGATGATGAAACCGGCACCGCCGTCCACGCGGCAGGTCAGCAGGCCGATCTTGACGCCGGGTTTGGCTTCGGCCGCAGGGGCCAGCGCCAGCAGAGAAACCAGGGCGCCAAAAATGATCTTCTTCATGGATGCTATCTCCTTGTTAGCCCGCCCTCTCTCGGCGGCGAATGTGACAGTAATGGGGCCGATTATCATGACATTTTGGCCATGCGCGCCCGCACAAAACCGTTGCAGCCCGCCTTTCGGCAGGCTTCGACCGGTTAACGGTATTGCCGTGAAGAAGTTCCCCCGCGCCTATTTCAGATTGGCACAGAAGCGCTGGATGCGCTGGCAGGCGTCCTCCAGCACGCTGGTGGCCGTGGCATAGGAAATGCGGAAGCAGGGCGATGTGCCGAAGGCCGCCCCATGCACCGCCGCCACCCCCTCCGCGGCCAGAAGTTCGGTGACGAAATCCTCGTCATTGCCGATGACCTTGCCTGAGGGAGCCGTCTTGCCGATGGTGCCGGCACAGGAGGGATAGACATAGAAGGCCCCCTCCGGTGTGGCGCAGCGAAGGCCCTTGGCCTGGTTCAGCATGGCCACCACCAGATCGCGGCGCTCCTTGAACACCTTGTTGTTGGCGGCAATGAAATCCTGCGGCCCGTTCAGGGCCTCCACCGCCGCATACTGGGCGATGGAACAGGGGTTGGACGTGGACTGCGACTGCAGCTTGGCCATGGCCTTGATGAGATTTTCCGGCCCCGCCGCATAGCCTATGCGCCAGCCGGTCATGCAATAGGCCTTGGACACGCCGTTCATGGTCAGCGTGCGGTCATAGAGCTTGGGCTCCACCTGGGCCGGGGTGGTGAAGACGAAATCATCATAGACCAGATGCTCATACATGTCGTCTGCCAGCACCCAAACCTGCGGATGGCGCAGCAGCACGTCGGTGATGGCCTTCAGTTCGGCGCGCGAATAGGCCGCCCCCGACGGGTTCGACGGCGAGTTGAGGATGAGCCACTTGGTCCGCCCGGTGATGGCCTTTTCCAGATCGGCAGGCTTGAGCTTGAAGGCGTTGTCGGCGCTGGACTGGACGATGACCGGCGTGCCCCCCGCCAGCATGACAATATCGGGATAGCTCACCCAGTAGGGGGCGGGAATGATCACCTCATCGCCGGGATTGACGGTGGCCAGCAGCGCGTTGAACAGAACCTGCTTGCCGCCCGTGCCCACCGACACCTGCGACGGCTTGTAGTCCAGGCCATTCTCGCGCTTGAACTTGGCGACGATGGCCGCCTTGAGCTCGGGAATGCCGTCCACCGCCGTATATTTGGTCTTGCCCGACTGAATGGCGGCAATCGCCGCATCCTTGATGTTCTGCGGTGTGTCAAAATCCGGCTCACCGGCGGCGAGGCCAATGACGTTCTTGCCCTCGGCCTTCAGCGCCAGCGCCTTGTTGGAAATGGCAATCGTCGCAGAGGGCTGAATGCGGTTGAGCGAGTCGGAAATGAAACCCATGTCTGTCTCCTGGCACGGAAAATGCTCTAATGCCTGTAACGGTTTACCGCAAGCATCAATCCGCCGCATCGTATGGAACCAAATCCGTGCCACAATGGCCAGAACAGGGCACTCCGCCCGAAACTATGTGCAGGATATCATGACAGGTACAAACTGGCTGGTTGCAGGCGGTGGCATTGCCGGGCTTGCAGGCGCATTGGCCTTGGCCACGCGCAATGTTCCCTCACTGGTCATGGAGCAGGCCGAAGACTTCGCCGAAGTGGGTGCCGGACTTCAGCTTGGCCCCAATGCGGTGGAAGCCCTGCAGCAGATCGGCGCCTGGGATGCGGTGGCGCCCAAATGCATCATTCCGCCGGAAATCCACATTCATGACGCCCTCGGCGGCGGTCTCATGCAGCGTGTGATTCTGGGCCAGAAATTCACAGACCGGTTCGGAGCGCCCTATCGCGTCATTCACCGTGCTGAATTGCAGCGCGGCCTGCTGGAGGCCTGCCGCGCCAACCCGCTCATCACCCTGCAGAACGGCGCAGGCGTCACCTCGGCGGTGCTGACCGGTGATTCGGTGCAGGCGGTGCTGAGCGACAACCGCCACCTGAAGGCCCCGGCCCTGCTGGTGGCCGACGGCATCCGCTCGAAACTGCGCAAGGAAATGTTCCCGGACTCGCTGGTGGAGGCCCCGCCCTATGTCATCTACCGGTCCCTGCCCGCGCTTCACACCCTGCCCGCCTCGGTCAACGCCGAATGCGTCAACCTGTGGCTCTATCCCGGCGGCCATGTGGTTCACTATCCCGTGGGCCATCCGCTTCATCTCAACCTTGTGGCGGTGACACGCGGCATCCTTGCCCGCTCAAGCTGGTCCACCCCCGCCAATGGCGAGGAGGTGGCCAATTACTTCAGCCGCGCCTGCCCGGCCCTGAAGCAGATACTGGGCCTGCCGGACAAATGGCTGAAATGGCCGGCTGCCAATGTGGTGGGCATGAGCCAGTGGAATCTGGGCCGCATGCTGCTGATCGGCGACGCTGCCCACGGCACCGTGCCCTTTCTGGCCCAGGGCGCGGCCATGGCGCTGGAGGATGTGGCGGTCCTGGCGCGCCAGCTGGCCCGCACCGCCGACCCGGCGGCGGCCTTTGCCGCCACCAGTTCCGAACGGCTGCCGCGGGTCGCGCGGCTCCAGGCGGAGTCACTGCGCTCAGGCCGGGTCTATCACATGAAAGGAACCTTCCGGAACGCGCGCAACATGGCGTTGCGCTTCATGCCGGAAGCAAGCTTCCTCCAGCGTCTCTCGTGGATTTATCAGGGCTATTGAGCGGTCGTGAACGAACCCGCTCAGGGCCCGTTCACACCCTCTGCCATCGCCACGGACAAACCCGTCCCGACCGCGAGGAACCGTAAGCGGCCGTCATCCTGTGCCTGCAGACATCAGCCGGGCCACCCGTGATGAAAGCCTGTTACGGCTTGGAATTGCCACCGCGGCCGTGTTCCGTGGACTCTTTGCCATTCCCGATCTTGAACAACAGAATGGTGTTGAAGTGGCAATAGACGTTCGGCGGCACGGCATGGGTCAAAGCGTGGTCGACCGAGCCGCCGCCGCCGCCGCACACGGCCACGGACGTGCCGCAGCGCCCACCCGCCTGAACATACCAGGACGGACGTTCGCCGGACTTGCGGATGACGGCATTGCAACAGCTGATGACCTGACCGGCGTTGCTGCCCTTGCACTGCTGCAGGTTGGAAGCAAGGCCTGCCTGGGCGCTGCCGGAAAGACCGATCATGGAAAGCGCGAAGAAACCCGAAAGCATGATGCTGGAAGTCGTGAACCTGGACATGTTTCTCTCCTGATTTTGCCTCGATCATTCATCTGATCGTGGTTTCACCATGAGACACCGCCACTGAGCCTGTGCTGAACGCGCCATTCATGCGCGGTTCATCCCCCGGGCCAGACACGGATTGTGTCCACGTCCAACTATAGCGCAATTTAGAGTATATGGAACCGGACTCAGCCGATCACTTTGCCGGCACCAGCCAGCCCAGCACACTGCGTCCCCAGTCGCCAATGCCCAGCCGCTGCGCCAGCGCCGGCACAATAACGGCCAGCTCCTCCTTCAGCTTCCATGGCGGATTGATGATGATCAGACCGGATCCCGCCAGCCCACCGCCCTCAAAGGCCTCACGTACCGAAAGTTCAACCTGCAGTGTGGCGGGCAGCGCCAGTGTCTTCGCCCTCTCCACCAGCGTTTCGGCAAAGGCAAGGCCCTTCACCGGATACCACAGCATGAACACGCCGGTGGCAAAGCGCCGGTGGCCCTCCACCAGCATGGTGATGGCCTGCTCCGTCTCGTCCTTCTGCTCATAGGGCGGATCAATCAGCACCACGCCGCGCCGCTCCGTGAAGGGCAGCACCGCCTTCACCGCCTGACCCGCATCCATGGCGAAGGTCTTGACCCTTCTGTCCGCCCCCATTTCCCGGCGCAGGGCCTCGGCATCCTCCGGGTGCAGCTCATTCACCAGAATGCGATCACTCTCCCGCAGACCATGCGCCGCCAGCACGGGTGAGCCGGGATAGTATCGAAGCCCGCCGTGCGGATTCTCCGCCGCCACCGCCCGCCGATAGGGAGCCAGCAGCGCCTCCACATCCGCCATGAATGGCGTTGCGAGCTTGCCCACGCCGCCTTCCCACTCACCGGTCTTGCCCGCCTCCACACCATGCAGATCATAACGCCCCACCCCGCCGTGGGCGTCGAGAAAGGCGAAGGGCTTGTCCTTTTTCTTCAGATGCTCAAACACCAGCGCCAGCACCACATGCTTCAACACATCGGCGTGGTTTCCGGCATGATAGGCGTGGCGGTAATTCATGGTTCAGGCCCTGAACACCAGCGCGGCACCGGCCCCGATCAGCGTAAAACCCGCCACATGCTGAAGCGTGATGGGCTGCTTGAGATAGAAAATCGAAAACACGATGAACACGCTGAAGGTCACCACCTCCTGAATGGTCTTCAGTTCGGCGGGCGAGTAGGCGGCATAGCCGATGCGGTTGGCCGGCACCGCCAGCCAGTATTCAAAAAACGCAATGCCCCAGCTGGCCAGCACCGCCAGCCACAGCGGCTTGTCGGTGAATTTCAAATGCCCATACCAGGCAAAGGTCATGAACACATTGGAGGCAATCAGCAGCAGAATGGGGGTGACATAGGCAGAGGTGAGAACGCGCATGATCTGTCCTGTGGGTTGCAGCGCTTGTGCCAGATTCCCGCCCGTCCCGCCATTCACACCCTAGGAAAAGCCGCCTGTTCACCTTATATTCCGCCTATGGGACATTCACGCCAGACCGGCGGCTTCTCGGAAGCGCCGCACCAGCCCGTCGAGGGCCATGACCTGCCGCTGGCGCCGCGCGCCGGGCTGGAAGCCCTGCGCCCAGAATTTCTGCCGCTCGCCTCCTTCACCCCGGTGAAGCCGCCCAAGCCCGAGAAGTCGGAAGGTGGCCGCCGCTTCAAGCTGGTGTCGGAGTTTGACGCTAAGGGCGACCAGCCCAGCGCCATCAGGGAACTGGTGGCCGGCGCCAACGGCAATGAGCGCGACCAGGTGCTGCTCGGCGTCACTGGCTCCGGCAAGACCTTCACCATGGCCAAGGTCATCGAAGCCACCCAGCGCCCGGCCCTCATTCTCGCCCCCAACAAGACGCTGGCCGCCCAGCTCTATGGCGAGTTCCAGAACTTCTTCCCCGACAACGCGGTGGAGTATTTCGTCTCCTATTACGACTATTACACGCCCGAGGCCTATGTGCCGCGCAGCGACACCTACATCGAGAAGGAAAGCTCCATCAACGAGCAGATCGACCGCATGCGCCACTCGGCCACGCGCGCCCTGCTGGAACGCGACGATGTCATCGTCGTCGCCTCCGTGTCCTGCATCTACGGCATTGGTGATGTGGAAACCTATTCGGCCATGACCTTCGGCCTGAAGAAGGGGGCGCGCGTGCCCCAGCGCCAGTTGCTGGCCGATCTGGTGGCGCTGCACTACCGCCGCAATGACCAGAATTTCGTGCGCGGCAGCTTCCGGGTGCGCGGCGACACCATCGAGGTGTTTCCGTCACACTTCGAAGACCGCGCCTGGCGCATTTCCCTGTTCGGCGATGAAATCGAAAGCATTGCCGAATTCGATCCCCTCACCGGCCAGAAGACCGCCGAACTGGACCAGATCAAGATCTACTCCAACTCGCATTACGTGACACCGAAGCCGACGCTGGAACAGGCGGTGCGCCGCATCAAGGACGACCTGCGCCTCCGCCTGGCCGAGTTCAACGCGGCGGGCCGCATTCTCGAGGCCCAGCGCCTGGAACAGCGCTGCATGTTCGACATCGAGATGATGATGGCCACCGGAAGCTGCGCCGGCATCGAGAACTACTCGCGCTATCTCACCGGCCGCCAGCCGGGCGAGCCGCCGCCCACCCTGTTTGAATATCTGCCCGACAATGCCTTGGTCTTCGTCGATGAAAGCCACGTCACCATTCCGCAGATCGGCGGCATGTTCCGCGGCGACTTCAACCGCAAGGCCACGCTGGCCGAATTCGGCTTCCGCCTGCCGTCCTGCATCGACAACCGGCCCCTGCGCTTCGAGGAATGGGAGGCCATGCGCCCGCAGACCGTGTGCGTGTCGGCCACGCCGGGTTCGTGGGAACTGAACCAGACCGGCGGCGTCTTCGCCGAACAGGTGATCCGCCCCACCGGCCTCATTGATCCGCCGGTCATCATCCGCCCGGTGAAAAACCAGGTGGATGATCTGGTGGCCGAATGCCGCGAGCTGGCGGCCAGGGGCCACCGCGCCCTGGTCACCACGCTCACCAAGCGCATGGCCGAAGACCTGACCGAATACATGCACGAACAGGGCATTCGCGTGCGCTACATGCATTCCGACATCGACACGCTGGAGCGCATCGAGATCATCCGTGACCTGCGCCTCGGCGCCTTTGATGTGCTGGTGGGCATCAACCTGCTGCGCGAGGGGCTGGACATTCCGGAATGCGCGCTGGTGGCCATTCTCGATGCCGACAAGGAAGGCTTCCTGCGCTCGGAAACCTCACTGATCCAGACCATTGGCCGCGCCGCCCGCAATGTCGATGGCCGGGTCATCATGTATGCCGATCAGGTGACCGGCAGCATGGAACGCGCCATGGCCGAAACCAGCCGCCGCCGCGAAAAGCAGATGGCCTATAACGAGGCCAACGGCATCACCCCGCAGTCAGTGAAGAAGAACATCACCGACATCATGAAGAGCGTTTACGAGCAGGACCATGTGACGGCGGATGCCGGCCTGTCGGAGGATGGCGCGCCGCTGGTCGGCCATAATCTGGAGCGCGTGCTGGCCGACATGGAAAAGCGCATGCGCGAGGCCGCCGCCAATCTGGAGTTTGAGGAAGCCGCGCGCCTGAGGGACGAGGTGAAGCGGTTGAAGGCGCTGGAACTGGCGGTCATGGATGATCCCCTGGCCCGCGATCCCTCAGCGTCCTCTTCTCCCCGCGCACGGACAGGAGCCTCCCTCATCGAAGGCCCCACCGCCAGTTGGCCTAAACCGGGCAGCCCCCGCCGCCCCGGCTCAACGGGGGGCAAACCCGGCGTGGCAACGACAAGGAAGAGAAAGAAATAGTTCTGTTGCGTAATTTCAGGAGATTTATTGTCAATATACTAGACTTTTCGACTTCGCCGAATGACTTACGAGACGGAAGCTAAATTTAGGGTCCGTGTATTCATGTTAGGACTGTCGATATAACACGAAGGTCGCCAAGGAAACTCTCAAGCGTCTGGATGTCAGCGCGGATGCTGGCGGGGAACTTGTCGATGAGCGGTTCTGGCACAACCAGCCGCACCCTTGCTTGGGTCATTTCACGAAACTGCGCCTCGGACACGCCTTCCTGCAATGTCAGCAGGTGCTTCACGGGAATTCTGTCTGCTTCGTTCAGAATCTGCCGCCAACGGTCGCGGCAGGTCGTCTTGGTTGCAAGCATCCGCAAGCCGCTCGCAGCAAAGCTCTGGTCCCTGTAGGCGGCCTGCGACGGAAACAGGAAGTCGGGGCGCTTTCCCGGCTCGGATTGCGGCCCGTGTACGAAATCCACACCCTCCCGAAAGCGCTCCTCAATCAGGATTTCCCTGGTGTGAAGTTCCAAAGACCGCCCGGAACGCGCCTTACGTCTCTGCAAGATAGTCTGTGCCTTGGCAACGAAGTCGCCAAGCGAGGCGAACCCAGCGCGAAGCGCTGGTAGCTCGGTCGCCTCCTCGACACTGCGAAAAATCTCATACTCGCATTCGCGGCGGCGCAGCAGCCGTTTGTCGGGCGCGGTCCCGTTCTCGGGGCACATCTCTACTGTCTTGCGAACTATTTCGGCTCCGGTCGGGAATTGCGCCAACCAACCCGGCGGGATTTCCCCGAGTTCAAGCCAGCAGCTTGTTCGACGGGCTGCGTATGGCGGGAATAGACCCGGTTGCTCCGGCAGCCACATAACGAAGCGACCGGGCTCGACAGGCCCAAACCGCTCCTCAGCAAGGTCTTCCTCGGTCTCGTGTCGACAGACCCAGACGTGACAGCTCATTGCACTTCCGTTGTCGCCCAGAGCAAAGGCAAAGACGACCAGCGCGCCGGTGCTCTCGGGGTCCAGAAGGGCCGACGCACCTCCCCCGAAATTCGTCAGGCGGGTTTCGTCGCGCCCGTTCTGCTTACCCTCGTGGCGCTTCGAGTTATAGTACACCACTCGCACCTCGCGGGCGTCCATATGGGAATCGACGGCGAGCTCAAAGCGGTGGTCGGGGTTTTTTTCATCTACCCGGTTAATCGACGGGAAAATTCGGAACAGAAAGTCTTTCGGAATATACGGGCCTGCCTGATGGGCACCATTCGCAAGAGTATCATTCCCTGACAGGCGCTTTACAAACAGCGCAATACCCGGAGCGCAGAATTCCGCCAGCCAATCGGAAAAATCAGAAACCGCCATCCGTTCTGCCCGCAATAATCCCTTCCTCACTGCCATTAGCGAGCCAATTTGCGGCTGCGTCAAGCACCTCGTCCAGCAGCAGCCTGTGGCGACCCTTCAAGGCACACTCCCAAACCGTCAGAACTCTCCATCCGCCCGCCAGAAGTGCGGTGCGGGTAGCGGCGTCTCGTTCCCGGTTGCCCTCTATCTTCTGTTGCCAGAACTCCCGGCGCGTGGTTGGGAGCCGAAACAAATGACAGTCGTGCCCGTGCCAGAAGCAGCCGTTTACGAAGATCACAGCGCGGTGTTTAGGAAAGCACAGGTCGGGTCGACCCGGCAGGCGTCGGTCGTGCAGGCGATACCGGAAGCCCAGCGTATGCAAGCCCCGGCGAAGCACCATCTCGGGCCGCGTGTCCTTCCCCCGGATGCCAGACATCATCCGGCTCCGTGTCTTGGAGTCTACCACGTCAGCCAACGAGCGGCACCCGCTTCTGCAGGTGCTGACCGTTACTCACAGCGCCCGTCGCAACATAGGGAAGCATGTGGCGGGCAACTGCCTCGATTACTGGCACCGCGACAGAGTTTCCGAACTGCTTGTAGGCTTGCGTATCAGACACCGGGATCAGGAACCGGGACTCTCCCGGCTTGTCGAAGCCCATCAGCCGGGCGCATTCCCGAGGTGTCAGTCGTCGCGGGTTCCGCCCTGCGCCCCGGTCAATCAGGATTTCAGATCCATCTTTATAGTATCGCGCTGACAGGGTGCGGGCCACGTCGCCGTGCCCCACGAGCCCGAAGCCAAAACCATTCCCGGCTGCACGATGCTTTGCGGCGTAATCCTGCAAGTATTTCCAAAGATGGTCGGTGAGGACGTATTTCTCGTTCACCCTGCCGCGAGCACCCGTGTAATGCTTGTCCGGTCCTTTCTCCGACCCGTCTTCCGGATGCAGTATCGTCCCCAGCTTCGGGCCTTCCAATGGATCGGGCACATCGAGATCATCAAAAGAGAACTCGCACTCCTCGCGGAAACCGGCGATCAGGATACGTTCCCGATGCTGTGGGACAAAACCCTTGGCGTTAATCACCCGAGGCGTCGGGACAAAGTAGCCAAGTTCCCTGAGCGTCCTCAAAATTACTTCAAAAGTGCGGCCCTTGTCGTGGTTCACGAGGTTCTTGACATTCTCAAGAAGGAATGCCCTTGGGCGATGCTCGGCAATTATCCTTGCCACATCGAAAAACAGAGTGCCCTGCGTCTCATCCGCAAAACCGTGTGCTCGCCCGAGGGCGTTCTTCTTGCTCACGCCCGCGATGCTGAAAGGCTGGCATGGGAAACCAGCCAGCAGCAGGTCATGCTCGGGAATGTCCTTTGTCGCTGTCTTGGTAATGTCCCCGGAAATCTCGTGGTCGTCGTGCGGGAAATTGGCCGAATAAGTAGTCTTCGCAAATCGGTCCCATTCAGAGGTAAATACGCATTTTCCGCCCAACGGCTCAAACCCCCTGCGAATACCTCCAATTCCCGCAAAAAGGTCGATAAAGCGAAAAGCCGGTTCAACCTTCTCTTTAGCGCTGCGATTGCTCACCAGCTCTTCCAACACGACCAGCGCGGCTTGCCTCGGTTTGGCCGCCCCCCTCTCCCATCGGTAAAGTGTGGCAGGCGAGTAGCCCAACAGAGGTGCCAGCGCTTCAACGGTAAGCCCCGCGCGTTCACGCAGGCGGGAAAAGTCGGATTGGGGATCATGGAGCACTATGAACACCTCTGGGTCGATTATTCTCATTTTTGCAACATTCGACACGATAAAGCAAGAACAAAACAGGAATTGTCAGGGTCTGCGCTATGCGTGGCCAACAGCCCCAGACCACATCCGGCCACGCGAACGCAGGAAGATATTTCAAAGGCCGCACCCGGCGTCCCCGCACCTGCTCCCAAAAAAGGCCCGCGCGGCCTGTCACAGCCGCACGGACCCTTGAAGCGGTGATCTGAAACCTAGATCATTGCGCGGGGGCGAAGCCGCACTGTTTCTGCTCCATGTCGATCTGCTTGGTGATGCGGATGGCGTTTTCGGCATAGGCCTCGGTCACCGTGCCCTGGTTCACCACCTTGTCCTTGAGCGGGCTCACGTCCTTGCACAGGTGGAACACATGCGGTTCCGCCGACTTCTTGCCGCCGTTCTCCGGCGCGATCCAGTAGACCACATCAAGCCCGTTGGGGTTGGCCGCCGAGGTGGTGGCCGCCGTCACCGCCGCGGTGTCCCGCGCGATGTCCTGGGCCTGGGCGGCCACTTCCGGCGAGCAGGCCGTGGTGGGCTGGCCGGAGCGGATCTGGGACGCACAGGCGTTCATATCCTCCGTGTACTGCTCAACCGAGGCGGGCTTGAAGTTCACCCCCATCAGCGTGGCAATGACCGCCAGCACCGCGCCCACGCCCCCGGCGATCTGCTTGTTCTTGGGGTCCATGTTCTTGTCCATGAAGATGAGGACAAGCAGCGGCAGGAAGGCGAGCACCGTCATGATGGCGCCCAGCTGGTTCTGGAAGAAGAAGCTGGCCGGATTGGCCTTGCTGGCCGGATCCTTGCGATAGGCGGCCTTCCACATCATGCTGCCGGCAATGGCGAACACGGCAATGCCCACCAGAAGGCCGATGAGCAGCGGCATGTTGCCATTGCCATTGCCCGCACCGGCGTCAAACTTGTGATGCATCAGCAGGTAAATGGCGGCCACCTCGCCGCCGATGGCAATGATCCACGCCAGCCAGGCGAAAATGCGCAGGCGGCTGGCCGCGCTCTTCTGGGCCTGTGTGGCGGCCCAGGCCTTGGTGACATCGCCGCCAGCGGCGGGTTTCTCGTCGGACATGATCAATCCTCTCAAATAAATGGCGCGTGCCGGTGAGGCGCCCGTCTTTACACCACTCCGGCCGTGCCGTCACCAGCGGCCATGTCGCCGTGAACTGCGGCGCGGGCGCCAAGTCGCTGTCAATATAAGGGTGTTGTGGCGGGGGCCTTGCCCCGGTCCTTCGGGCACCGGCCCGCGCCTGCCCCACCATGCGGGGTCTCGAAGCTGCATTTTCTCTCCGGCGGAATGCCGCAAAGCCTGGTGATTTTGGCAATGGCGACGCACTGCCCCGTGGCCCTGAGGCGATAGCCGGAAAAGCCCTGGCAATAGCAGGGAACAGAACGCGCAAGCGGCGGGCTGGTCTTTATCGGCCTGGAGGGTCGGTGCGGCGCGGCGGGCGCTGATGTGGCGCGGCGCGGGCGCTTCACCCTGGCGGGCGCAGGCGGCACGGGCGGCACAAGCCGCGTTCCGCCGCGATGACAGTGATAACCGCCGGTCTTGCGATTGTGGTGGCAGCCCTGTGCATCAAGCCTGCCGCCATGCGCCAGAGCCAGCGGGGGGAGCGCAGCCAGCGCCATCAGTAATGCCGCTGCACGCCACGCTCCCTGCCGCATCTTCCGCCCCCGGACGCCCCCGCCGGTCAACATCAGCCTCGCCGCCATCCCTGTCCATAGGGGACAATTCCCCCCTCGATTGTGAGTTGCGGCCTCTCAAACCGGCAGTCACGACGAAACAGGACTCTATTAAGCCTGTTTTTCCGGGGATTTTTCAACGGACAAAAGGCCAGACCACGCTTGCCGCCTGCTGATTCTCCTGACATCTTCAGTCCAAAGGCTGAACAACAAGCCAAGGACGGGGGAGAGACATGTCTGGGGAAGCGGGCCTTGCCAAGGGTGCACTTGGCGTTGCGGAATCGGTTGTCATGGGCATTGCGGGCACGGCACCCGCCTTCAGCGTTGCCGTGACCACCGCTACCATTGTGGCCGCGGTGGGTGTGCTGTCGGTTGGCAGCATTCTTTATTGCGGCCTCATCATGTTTGGCATCATGCTGGGCTTCAAGAATCTGAACAAGATGTCGCCCAATGCCGGTGCCACCTATGCCTGGGTGAGCAGCGTGTTCGGACCGGCCTGGGGCTTCTTCGCGGGCTGGGGCCTGCTGGTGGCCTCGGTGGTCTTCATGGTGTCTGCCACCATTCCCGCCGCCACCTCCACCCTGCTGCTGCTGGCCCCGCAACATGTGGAAAGCACCGGCTGGGTCACCTTCACTGCCGCCATTTGGCTCACCGTGGTAACGGCGGTCGTCACCAAGGGCATCAAACACGCCAGTTACGCCCAGGTGACCCTCACCATCATCGAGACCGCCATTGTCTTCGCGCTGATCGGCGCCGCCTTCTATCAATACTGGGGCGCGCCGGCCCATCCGCCGTCCTGGTCGTGGATTGCGCCCACCTCCTTCACGCCCCAGCTGTTCGCCACTGGCGCGCTCACCGCCATCTTCTTCTACTGGGGCTGGGACGTGACCATGAACCTGGGTGAGGAAACCAAGGACGGCGAGCCTTCGCCAGCCGGTCAGGGCGCCTTCTGGGCCATGATCAACCTCATCCTGTTCTTCATCATCATGATGATCGTGGTGCTCATTGTGCTGACCGACGAGGAAATCGCCAAGGCCAACACCAATGTGCTCTACGCCATTGCCGACAAGCTGTTCAGCCCGCCCTGGAGCTATCTGGCGGTGCTGTCCACCATTCTCAGCACGGTGGGCACCATCGAAACCCAGATCCTGCAGTTCAGCCGCTCCATGTTTGCCATGGCGCGCGACAACATGCTGCATCCGCGCTACGCCAAAATCCATCCCGAATGGCAAACGCCCTACATCGCCACCGTCGTCATCTGGCTCATGGGCATCCTGCTGCTGTTCAGTTCGTCCTACATGCCCTCGGTCAGCACCATCCTGAATGCCTCCATCCTCGCCATCGGCATCCAGATCTGCTTCTACATGGGGCTGGCCGGCTATGCCTGCGCCTGGCATTACCGCCATATGCTGAAGGGTGACTTCGCTGACGCCTTCACCCATGTCATCTGGCCGTTTCTCGGGGCGGCCTTCATGACCTTCATCGGCATCTACAGCATCCCGACCTTTGACACCGTCACCCTTGTCGTCGGACTGGGCGGATTGCTGGTGGGCCTCATACCCCTGCTGCTGTCGCGCAGCCGCAAGACAGTCAGCGCCTGAAAAGCCAGGCGGCCAACGCTGCATCGTTGGCCGCCGGTTCCCTTGAATCGTCCCCTGCCCATGGCCTGAGCATCATGCCGCCCTTGGACGGAGCTTGCCCCCGCCGCCGTTTCGCGCTTTCATCCCACCCGAAAAAGGGTGCCTGAATGAGCTTTGACCTGCGCGACATGACCAAATGGGACAAGCGCTTTTTTGCTGTCTGCGATCTTGTGGCCTCATGGAGCGAGGACCAGAGCCGCAAGGTGGGCGCGGTCATTGTCGGGCCGGGGCAGGAAATCCGCTCCACCGGCTACAATGGCTTTCCGCGCGGCGTGAAGGCCGATGACCCTTCCCGCCACAGCAAGGAGGGCGGCGAGAAATATCACTGGTTTGAACACGCCGAGCGCAACGCCATCTACAACGCCGCCCGCCACGGCACCGGCCTTCAGGGCTGCACCCTCTATGCCAATCTGTTCCCCTGCGCCGATTGTGTCCGCGCCATCATCCAGTCCGGCATTGCCCACCTCAAGACCTATGAAATGCCGGAGAGCGACCAGACCTATGCCCGCAGCTTCGTTGTCTCCATGGACATGCTGCGTGAGGCCGGCATCACCGTCTCCACCTATCGCCGCCCGGCCCCCTGACAGCCCCCCGCCCAGACCCCCGTTAACCCTTGGCTAACCATGCCGGGTCCAGTTTGGCCCGGATGATTTGCTCTGGGGGCTTAAAGATGCTGCGGGTTCTTGTGATGATTCTGGCGCTGGCGCCACAGCCGGTGCTGGCGGGCGGCCTGTCGCCTATTTTCGGTTCCGAGGGCACCCCACCCCTGCAACTGGCCATGGATGCTGCCGGTCAGCCTGCCACAGCCACGGCGGCAGCGGCCCCGACCGTTCCGGCCCCTGCGGTCACGGTCATTCACGTTCCTGCGCCCGCCAACACGGCGGCGCGCTGAACCCGGGCTTGTCCCTGCAAGCAGATGGTCGTGCCCCCTTTTCCTTAATCCCGCCACATGCTAGTGCGAGGTCAGGGTCAATCGGGGGACTGCCCATGCATCGCATTGCCAAGACACTGAAAATTTCCATTGCTGCGGCTTCCGCCATAAGCCTTGCCGCCTGTTCCAATTTTGGCGGCGGCGGCATGTCGGCAGGCCGGCCGTCCTATCAGCCGGAGGCCGCACCCACCGCCCCGTCAGGGCCTGGGCAACTGACCGCCAGCCAGATCAAGTCGGCGCTGTCCGGCAAGAGCTGGCGCTGGCAGGGCCCCACTAACAGCGGTGTCACCCTTTATGCCTCGGATGGCACATCGCTGGTTGAAGTGACCGGCAAGGGCACCACCACCGGCAAATGGCTGGTGAAGGATGGCCAGCTGTGCGAAAGCTTCTCGCCCGCCCCCTTCCTGCCCAAGGGTGTGCCCATGACCTGCCAGCCCTTCTCTGGCTCCAACAATGTTTATCAGGTGGGCGCAGCCACCTTCACCCTGGCTTAACCGGCGCACAGCGAATCTGCCGTCACAGATTCGCCATGCCGCCATCACGGTTCTGCCGCGCGGCGGAACCATGATGGTGCCTGACCGTTGAGAGCCCATGACCGACCATTCCATCCCGCTGATGAACCGCCGCCGCCTCGTGCTGGGCAGCATTGCCCTGCTCACCTGTGGCAGCCGTGCCGTTGCCCAGGCCCATCCGCTTTATGGCGGCAGTGATCCTGGTGCTGATCCCTCGCTCGCCGCCCCCTGGCAGAGTGACCCCACCCTGCTGCCGCCCAAGGAATCGGAGACCGATTTTCCGGTGCCTCAGGTCAACCCTGATATCATTCCGGCCGAGTTCCGCCGCCAGACCGTTCCCAATAACAGCAGCTACAAGCCGGGCACCGTCATCGTCGATCCGGCCCACCGCTTTCTCTACTATGTGCAGGACCAGACCACCGCCATCCGCTTTGGCGTGGGCGTGGGCCGCGCCGGCTTTGCCTGGTCGGGCTCGGCCAGGGTGGGCATGAAACGGCGCTGGCCGCGCTGGGTGCCGCCGGTGGAGATGGTGCAGCGTGACGAGCGCGCCGCCAAATGGCCGAACGGCATGCCGGGTGGACCGGAAAATCCGCTGGGCGCGCGGGCGCTTTATCTCTTTGTCGGCAATGAAGACACGCTCTACCGCATTCACGGCACCAATGAACCCAGGACCATCGGCACTGCCGTTTCGTCAGGCTGTGTGCGCATGTTGAACCAGGACATTGCCGAATTGTTCGATCTGGTGCCGGTGGGCGCGCCGGTGGAGGTTCTGGCCGGCGAACCTGTCTGACGGTTTGCCGTTTTTCCGACACAGAACATCGTCATAGCACGGGGCCTTGCGAGGCCCCGATGCTTATGGCATTGCGGGCACCGCACTGCACCGCTAGGGGGACTTCGTGACGCACGCCACCGCCAGACTCATCACCGTGACGGCCCTTGCCGCCCTGGCACTGGCGGGCTGTTCCAACGGGCCAAAGGGCGTGCGCATCACCAATGGCGGCACCTCGGCCACCTCCGCCAAGCAGGGCGCCCCCATTCGCGCCCTGTCGGGGTCCGACGTCAGCGCCGCACTGGTCGGCAAGACCTTCCAGTACACCGGCGACGGCGGCAACGGCTTCGTCACCTATAACGGCGACGGCACCTTCAACTATCAGGATGACAGCAAGGGCGAAGGCACCGGGAGATGGACCGTCTCCGGCGGCCAGTATTGCGAAAGCTATGGCAGCGCCCCGGCCAAATGCGGCGAGTTCAAATCCACCGGTGATGCCTATTTTGCCGCCGGCACCCATCTCGTCGAAATGAAAGTCTGACCCCTCATTCGAAGGGTCAGAGATCTGCCTGCAGGGTGATGGCAACGACCCCTCGATCAGCCTGACTTTTGACGGTTGCGGCAAAAGACAGAAAGCTGCCCGCCCACAAAAAGTGAGAGCGGACGTTTTGTTCCGTCAGAATCTGTTCCGCTCTAGGCTTTCTCTTCCATCTCGCGGATGAAGGGATTGCTCTCACGCTCATGGCCAATCTGGCTGGCCGGGCCGTGGCCGGGCAGAAACACCACCTCATCCCCCAGCGTCAGAATGCGGCTGTGGATGGAGCCCATGAGCTGGTCGTAGGAGCCGCGCGGCAGGTCGGTGCGGCCGATGGACCCCTGAAACAGCACATCGCCCATGAGCGCGAATTGCGCCTCCGGCTGGAAATACACCACCGACCCCGGCGAGTGGCCTGGCGCATGAATGACCCGGAAGGAAAGCCCGCCCACCGTCACCGTATCGTCATGGCCAAGCCAGCGGTCCGGTGTCACCGCCCGCGCCGCCATGATGCCATAGCGCACCCCCGTCTCCGCCAGGCTTTGCAGCAGGAAGTCATCCGCGCGTTCCGGCCCCTCCACCGGCACCTTCAGCGCCTCGCTGAGTTCCGCCGCACCCCCGGCATGGTCAATATGGCCGTGGGTCAGCAGAATTTTCTCCACCGTCACCCCCGCCTTGGTGATGGCATTGAGAATGACGGGAATGTCGCCGCCGGGATCCACCACGGCGGCGCGGTGGGTTTCACTGTCGATCACCAGTGAACAGTTCTGCTGCAGGGGCGTAACGGGAATGACGATGACTTTGAGACGCGACATGCGCCGATGCTACGCCGGTGCGGGGGCGGGTGCAATCACGGCCATGTTGTGTCCGTCAGCCCGAGCCGCTACACCGTGCTCATGACAGCCGCCGCGCCGCAGCGCACCAACATTCCCGTGCTGGCGGCCGCCATTGCCGCCATCGCCGCCTGTGACATTGCCATGGGGCTGACGCTTCAGCTTCTGCCCCTCATCATGGAAAAAAAGGGCCTGCCCGCCTGGCTCATCGGCCTCAACACCGCCATGGGCCCCCTGGGCATTCTCGTTGCCGGCCCCTTCATTCCCCGGCTGGTGGCCCGCCATGGCGCGCGCAGCCTGGGCCTCATTCTGCTCGGTCTCACCTTCCTGTGCCTGCTGCTCTTTGCTGCCGTGCCGGATTACCGCCTGTGGTTTCCGGTGCGCTTCATGACCGGTGTGGCGGCGGGCGGCTTCTTCACCATCAGCGAGGCGCTGGTCATTTCCTCCGCCACCGACCAGAACCGCGGCCGCATCATGGGCCTCTACACCACGGTGCTGGCTGTCACCTTCTCCATGGGCCCGCTGTTCGTGCCCTGGACCGGCATTGACGGCTGGCTGCCCTGGATTGCCGGGCTTGTCTGCGTGGCGCTGGCAGGCCTGCCGCTTCTGACCCTGCGCGCCGCCCCGACCTTTGAGGGTGAGGGCAAGGGCGCCATGGCCCGGGTGCTGAGGCGCGCACCCCTGCTCTTTCTCGCGGTGGGCGCGGCCACCCTGTTTGACAGCGTGCTCATCTCCTTTTTCACCATCTTCGGCCTGCGCCATGGCCTGTCCCTTGCCGAGGCCAGCCGCATTCTCGGCCTTGCCATCATCGGCAATGCCGCCCTGTTCTATCCCATGGGCTGGCTGGCCGATCACTGGTCGCGGGGCGGCGTCACGCTGCTCACCGCCGCCATCACCGTGGCCTGCACCCTGGCGCTGCCCTTTGTCATCACCACCCTCTGGATCTGGCCGCTCATGCTCATCCTCACCGCGGCGGCCTTCGGGGTTTATGTGGTGGCACTGGCCATGCTGGGCGACACCTTCAAGGGGCCGGAGATGATTGCCGGATCCGCCGCCGTGGCCGCCATGTGGGGCGTGGGCGGCCTCATCGGCCCGCCCGCCGCCGGGGCCGCCATCGACGCCTTCGGCATCAACGCCATGCCCATGGTGCTGGCAGCCGTCTATGGCACGCTGGTGGTGGTGCTGCTGGCGCGGCGCGGCCAGCTGGTCCGCCCCCTTGCTGATGCCGAAGCCCGGGCCTAAACAGCCGCCATGCCCGACCAGACCCTCATCACCCTTCGCGATTTTCTGCGTCACGCCGTGTCGTCCTTCCGCCGCGCCGATCTGGTGCACGGCCATGGCACCACCTCGGTCATTGATGAGGCGGCCTTTCTGCTGCTGGAAACGCTGAAACTGCCGGTGGATGACATCAACCCCTGGCTTGATGCCAGACTGCTGCCGGAGGAGCGCAAGGCGCTGGCCGACATCATCAGCAGGCGCATCACCACCCGCATGCCCGCCGCCTATCTCACCCGCCGCACCTATATCCACGGCGTGCCGTTTTATGTCGATGAGCGGGTCATCGTGCCCCGCTCCTACATCGGCGAACTGATGTTTTCCGGCCTGTTCGGCGGCGACGGCTTCAACCTCATCGATGATCCGGCCAGCGTCACCAGCGTGCTCGATCTCTGCACCGGCTCCGGCTGCCTCGCCATTCTGGCGGCAGGCATCTTTGTCAACGCCCGCATCGACGCCACCGACCTGTCCGCCGCCGCCCTCGAAGTGGCGGCCATCAATGTCCGCGACCATGGCCTTGATGAGCAGATCACCCTGCATCAGGGCGATCTGTTCGCGCCGCTGAAAAACCGGCGCTATGACCTCATCATCAGCAACCCGCCCTATGTGGCGCGCGCGGAAGTGGCCGCCTTTGCGCCGGAATATGCCGCCGAGCCCGCCATGGCCCACCTTGGCGGTGATGACGGGCTTGATCTGGTGCGCCGCATCCTGCGCGAGGTGCCGCAACACCTCACCCCCGGCGGCGGGCTGCTCTGTGAAATGGGTCTGGGCCGCGAATTGATCGAGGCCGAATTCCCCGCCCTCGACTTCCTCTGGCTCGACACCGAGGAAAGCGAAGGCGAAGTGTTCTTCGTCAGGCTTTAAGGCCGCTCTCGCGCAGCAGATTGCGCCACAGGCCGCGCGTGAAGCGCTCCATCTCCGGCATCAGCGGAAAGGCCGTGCGGACGAAATCCTCATAGGCGGAAGGCCCGTGCTCCTCGGTGAGGGCGGCAATCCACTTGGGCAGTGAGGCCCAGCTGCCCATGGATTGAGCCGTCAGTTCGCAGTGGAACTGTGTGCTCACGGCGTGCCGCCCCACCGCCACCGCCTGAATTTTCGTGCGCTCACCCTCGGCCAGCACCACCGCATTCTGGGGTGCGCGTTTCACCTCGGCATGGTGCCACTGCATCACCCGGTGCCGCGGCCCCTGCCCGGCCATCAGCGGATGCGCCAGGCCCGCTGCCGTCAGCGCCACGTCAAACACGCCCACCTCGCCAAGCTGGGCCGGTCCCACCGCGCCGCCCAGCGCGTCACACAAAAGCTGGTGGCCCAGGCACAGGCCGAAATAGGGCCGCCCGGCCGACACCCATTCGCGGATCATGGCCTTTTCCTCGGCCAGCCAGGGCACCTCGGCCTCCTGCCAGACATTCTGCGCCCCGCCCTGCACCAGCATCAGATCGAAGCCTGAGGGATCGGGGAAGGCCGCCCCCTCGAACAGGCGCAGATACACCGGGTAAAATCCGTCGGCAGCGAAAAATTCGAGAAACCGGCCCGGCGTGTCGTGGTCCATGTGCTGGATGACCAGCGCCTTTCTGTCGAGCTTCATTTGACCCTCGGCATGATGAGTTTTGTGGCCCGGCAGGCGCGCCGCTCATTGCCGCCGCAGGCGGCAAAGGCCCCCTGCCGGTCCAGGCAGATGCGCAGGTCAGACAGGCGCGCCGTGTCGCGGCCGTTGCCGCACTGCACCGACAGCATGTCGGCGCGCAGACCCAGATTGGTGCCGGTGAAATCGCGCACCAGCTGTTCCGGCGTGGTGATGATATCCTGCTGCGGCGACAGATAGCGCGCCGGAATCTTCACCTTCTCGCGCAGCACCCGAATCGCCTTGAAATAATCGGCCTGGGACACACCCGAACAGGTGCCATGCCGCTTCCACTCGTGGATGATGAGATTTTTCGATGGCATCAGGTCCATCATGCTGTCGATGGTGTTCTGCCCCACCCAGCCTTCGCGGGTTGAGCAGTTTTCCGGCCAGCCCTGCTGAAACTGCGGCCACAGCCCATGCACCACAAAGGCAAAGTGCCGGTTCGGCCCGCATTGCGCGGCGTCATCCTGGCCCTTGTCGGCGCAATAGCTGGGCGACCACGACAGCGACAGCACGAAATAATCAAACCGCCCCGGCTGCGGCCCGCGCGCCAGCGCCACCCCCGCCGCCAGCGTCAGCGCCAGCGCCACCAAGCCTGCCTTCAAAACCCTCACCCCTGCCTCCCGGTACTGTTCCGGCCCTGCCTAACGCATCCTGCCCTGTGACGGAACCGGCAAAAGGCGGAAAACGCCAGGCCACCAACCCGTGAGAGCGCCGGTTTTGCGGCAGCCAGCCATGTTCCGCTCTGGCACAAAAAAGCCCCTGCGGGCCATTCTGAGCGGCCGCCGGGGCAAACCATGATGCTGCGGTGGGAGTTTACAGAAGCTGGAGATCGACCGCCTGGGGCCCGCGGCCGCGCGCATCGTTCTGAACCTCAAAGCTCACCCTGGTGCCTTCGGTGAGTTCCGGAATGCCCGAGCGCTGCACAGCCGTGATATGCACGAAGACATCCTTGCCGCCGCCTTCCGGTGCGACAAACCCATAGCCCTTGGCCTGATTGAAGAACTTTACAGTGCCGTTCTGGCGCATCTGCAGAAAACTCCCTATCGTCCAGGCCGGGAGCACGCCGGCCCCGACCTCTGATCACGAGTATGCGACACGTTGTCTCTTGCGGCAAGCCCCCTCTTTACAACTGAGAATCGCCTTGTGCAGCGCGAAATAAACCGGCTGGCGGCACCGCCCCCCGTCAATCATCTGTGACCGGATAAACGCTGAAAGGTCTTTACTCCCTGCCCACCTTGGCCATAGTGCCGGGCGCGTTGAGGAGTTGCTGATGTCGCCCAAGATTTTTTCCTGTCTCGCCGCGCTGCTGCTGGCCACCGCTGCGGCAGAGGCCAGGCCGGTGCAGACCACCACCTACAAGTACTATCCCATCAAGGGCACCAATGTGTCCCAGGTCTATGCCAGCATGATCAAGCGCGGCCCGGACGTGCATGGCGACAGCGCCTATGCCGCCACTGCCGCCACCTCCTCGCAGAGCGGCAAGCTGGTGCAGGGCAAAACCTGCCGCATTGAGGATTACCGCTTCAAGATCGACTTTGTCGTCAAGCTGCCGCGCCTCAGCAATGAAAAGGCCCTGAACAGCGAAACTCTGGCCAACTGGCGGCGCTTTCAGCAGTTCCTCAAAGCCCATGAGGACCACCACCGCCAGATCTGGCTTGGCTGCGCCGCCGGCCTTGAAGCAAAGGTCAAGACCATGACGGCGCCCGACTGCCAGACGTTGGACCGGCGCGCCACGAAACTGTGGAAGGACATGCAGGCCAGCTGCACCCGCCAGCACCAGGCCTTTGATGCCGCCGAACAGCGCCGCGTGCTCAGGCATCCCTTTGTGCGTCAGGTCATCCGCCAGATGTCAAAGCACAACAATGCCCTGACCATTTCGGTTGATTGAGTCAGACCTCGGGTTTCAACACCCGCCCGGCAATGGCTGACACCTTGGCCACCAGATAGGGATCGCGCCGGTCGGGCCGGGTCATGATGGCATGATCGAGCGCCCGGTCTGAACCGATGGGACAGGGCTGATGCTCGGTCGGCAGCAGTGCCGCCACCCGCGCCACCAGACGGCGCGCCGCATCGGCATTGCCTTTCAGCACGGCGATGATCTGGCGCACATCCACCACATCATGGTCCGGGTGCCAGGCGTCATAGTCTGTCACCATGGCCACCGTGCAGTAGCAAATCTCGGCCTCGCGCGCCAGTTTGGCCTCCGGCATGTTGGTCATGCCGATCACGGAAGCACCCCAGGAGCGATACAGTTCCGATTCCGCCAGGGTGGAAAACTGCGGCCCCTCCATCACCACATAGGTGCCGCCCCGGCTGAAGCTGATGCCCTCTGCCGCGAGCGCCTGGGCCGCCACCTCCTGCAAGCCCGGTGAAATGGGGTGGGCAAAGGGCACATGCGCCACCAGCCCTGGCCCGAAGAAGCTTTTCTCGCGCGCAATGGTGCGGTCGATGAACTGGTCCACCAGAACGAAATGCCCCGGCGCCAGTTCTTCCTTCAGCGATCCCACCGCCGACAGCGACACCAGGTCCGTGACCCCCAGCCGCTTCAGCGCGTCGATATTGGCGCGGTAGTTGATGGAACTGGGGCTCTGGACATGGCCGCGCCCGTGGCGGGGCAGAAAGGCCACGGCAGTGCCGCCAATGCGCCCCAGCCTGATTTCATCTGACGGATCCCCCCAGGGCGTGGCCACGGCCTCCCAGCGCGAATCGTCCATGGCCAGATCATAGATACCCGATCCGCCGATCACCCCCAGAACCGTCTGCACCATCATGGCCTCCTCCGCCGCCCCGGCGGCACCGGCCTATGAGGCAATGGCAAGCGTCTCTGGGTCAAGGGTTTCTTCTGCCGCAACCTGATCGCGCCCGGCGCGCTTGGCGCGGTAGAGATGATGGTCGGCCACATTCAGGGTCTCGCTGAAGGGCCGGTGGCTGCGGTCTTCGGCCACGCCGACGCTGAAGGTCAGGCGGATGCTCTGGTCTGCGTGCAGGATGGGCTGGTTGCGCATTGCCGCGCAACAGCCCTGGGCCGCCAGCAGGGCCTGGCGCCGCGACACCGCCGGCATGAACACGGCAAATTCCTCGCCGCCGATACGTCCGCACAGGCCGGTGGGACCGATCGTCTGGTTGATCAGTGTGGCCGCCGTGCGCAACACCTCGTCCCCCGCCGGATGGCCATAGGTGTCATTGATCGCCTTGAAATGATCGGCATCCAGCAGCAGTAGGAAGCCGCCGCGCACCCGCAGGGCCTCGGTCTGGCGCAGAAACTCGCCGCGCGTCAGAAGCCCGGTCAGATTGTCGTATTTCACATGTGCATCCACCGCCGCGATGGTCCGGTTCAGCAGCATGAGCATGTAGTTGAAGGCAACCGACAGCGGCAGGGCGATGAACAGGGGAATGACCGCCGCAATGGCCACGATGGGCAACAGAATACCCCTGGGCAAGGGCCATAGCACCACCACGACCGTAATCACCGGCACCGCCACCGCCAGCGCTGTCGCGAGAAGCGAATAGATCACCACCTGCTTCCAGCCTGTTATCTTGAACCGCATGGTCCCCATCCCATCGGACGGGAACACTAGTCCCCAGGCTTTTAACAATCTTAAGGAACAATACTTCGATTTTTAGCAATGACCACGCAAAAGCCCCCGGAAGCGGGGCTTCCGGGGGCTTGGTGCCGTCAGGGTAACCCGGTGTTAACCGCTCAATGCGGCACGCCCGCCCAGATTTTCTTCTTCACCAGATAGAGCATCAGCGTGAACACGGCGAGGTAAAGCAGCGTCATGAAGCCGAGGTGCTTGCGCGCCTCCATCTTCGGCTCTGCCGTCCAGGCCAGAAAGGCCGACACGTCGCGGGCCATCTGGTCCACCGTCGCCTTGGTGCCGTCGTCATAGGTCACCACGTCATCCGACAGCGGCGCCGGCATGCCGATCCACGGGCCGGCGGCGAAATAATGGTTCAGCGACTTGCCGGGCGGCTGCAGCTTGGCCATTTCCTCGTCCGGTTCCTCATAGCCGGTCAGCACCGAATAGACATATTGCGGGCCGCCGATGCCGTTGAAGAACTGGTTGATGGTGCCATACCAGCCGGGCCGCGCCTTGGTGATGAGCGACAGGTCGGGCGGCAGGGCGCCGCCATTGGCCGCCTTGGCCGCCTGGTCATTGGCAAAGGGCGACGGGAAGCGGTCGGACGGCAGGCCGGGACGGTCGAACATCTCGCCGTCCTCGTTGGGGCCATCCTTCACCGTGAAGGTGGCCGCCAGCGCCTTGACCTGCTCGGCGGTGAATTCCGGCCCGCCCTTGTCAGACAGGTTGCGGAACGACATCAGCTTCATGGAGTGGCAGTTGGCGCACACTTCCTTGTAAACCTTGTAGCCGCGCTGCAACTGGCCCCGGTCAAAGGTGCCCAGAGGCCCTTCAAAGCTGTAGGAAATGCCCTTGGCGGGAAGCACGCCCTCCGCCTGGGCCACCCCGGTGAGGGCGGCGAAGGCGACGCTGGCAATGATGAAAATCTTGCGCATGGTTTTGTCCTTTCCGCTCTCAGGCCGCATGATCATGGGCTTTGGCCAGCACCGCCTCGGTGATGGAGGCCGGGGCCTTTTCGGTGCGTTCGATCTTGCTGACCAGAGGGATGATCACCAGGAAGTGGAAGAAGTACCAGAAGGTCGCCAGCTGACCGACGATCTTGTAGGTGAAGTGGAAGCCGCCGTCGGCCGGAGCCGCATGATGGCTGAGGAAGTAGTTGTCCGGCAGGCCCGATCCGGCGAAGCCCAGGATCACGCACACCACCACGAAGATCCAGAAGAACACCCGTGATAGCGGCCGGTACTTGAACGAGCGCAGCGGCGAGCGGTCAAGCCAGGGCAGGAAGAACAGGATCAGGATTGACGCGAACATGGCAATGACGCCGCCCAGCTTGTCCGGGATGGCGCGCAGAATGGCGTAGAACGGCAGGTAATACCATTCCGGCACGATGTGCGCAGGCGTCACCAGCGGGTTGGCAGGATCGTAGTTGATGGCGTGGCCAAGATAGTTGGGCGAATAAAACACCCAGGCCATGTAGAACACCAGAAAGGCCACGATCGCGAACAGGTCCTTCATCGTGTAGTAGGGATGGAAGGGCAGCGTGTCCTGGCTCGACTTCACGCTGATGCCGGTCGGGTTGTTGTTGCCCGGCACATGCAGCGCCCAGATATGCAGGCCCACCGCCGCCGCCAGCACGAAGGGCAGCAGATAGTGGAGCGAGAAGAACCGGTTCAGCGTCGGATTATCGATGGAGAAGCCGCCCCACAGCCAGGTGGTGATGGCATCGCCGACAAAGGGAATGGCCGAGAACAGGTTGGTGATGACCTTGGCGCCCCAGAACGACATCTGCCCCCAGGGCAGCACATAGCCCATGAAGGCGGTGGCCATCATGATGAGATAGATGACCACGCCGATCATCCACAGCACTTCGCGCGGGGCCTTGTAGGAGCCGTAATACATGCCGCGGAAAATGTGGATGTAGACGGCGATGAAGAACATCGACGCGCCGTTGGCGTGCATGTAGCGGATGAGCCAGCCGTAGTTCACGTCGCGCATGATGTGCTCGACGGAGTTGAAGGCGAGATCGACATGCGGGGTGTAGTGCATGGCCAGCACCACGCCGGTCAGGATCTGCACCACCAGCATGGTGGCAAGGATGCCGCCGAAGGTCCACCAGTAGTTCAGGTTGCGCGGGGTGGGAAAATCCATGCCCTGCGCCTGAATGAGCTCCATGATCGGGAGCCGTTCATGCAGCCACTTGCCGAAGCGCGTGGTCGGTTGATAGTTCGAATGACCGCTCATGATGCGCCCCTTAGCCGATCTTGATCTTGGTGTCGGTGAGATAGCTGTAAACCGGCACCGGCAGGTTCTGCGGCGCCGGACCCTTGCGGATGCGGCCCGCCGTATCATAGTGCGAGCCGTGGCACGGGCAGAACCAGCCGCCCTGCTTCACATTGTCGACCAGCGCGGCATAATCGCCGTCATTGCCGATGGGCACGCAGCCGAGATGGGTGCACACGCCCATCATGATGAGATACTGTTCCTTGCCGCCCACCACGCGGTTTTCGTCGGTGGCCGGGTCACTTTCCTTGACATTGGCGTTGCGCGCCAGCGGGTCCACCAGCTCTTCCGTCTTCACCGCCTTGGCGGCGTCGATTTCGGCTTGTGTGCGGTGGCGCACGAACACCGGATTGCCACGCCATTTGATGGTGATGCCCTGACCCTCGGCTATGGGGGCGAGGTCAAGCTCCACCGACGCCAGGGCCAGCACCGAGGCGTCCGGGTTCATCTGGTTGATAAAGGGCCACAGGGCCAGCGCCGTGCCGGCTGCACCCACCACGCCCGTCGCGATGTAGATGAAGTCCCGGCGGGTCACATCCGTATGTTCAATCGTGGACACGTTGATTTCCTCGCGTTGCCGAGGCGCCGCCGATATATTCAAGAAAAATGATCTAGCGCCACCGGCGGCTTTTTGGCACCCGACGGGTCGCAAGTCCAGCCCCACGGTGACGCATTGAACGAATTTGCCATGCACTTCTGTCAGCCCTGGGCAAGAGCCTGAAATGCCGATCAAAATTGCTCTGTATCAGCCCGACATCGCGCCCAATGCGGCGACCGTCATCCGCATGGCGGCCTGTTTCGGGCTGGAAACCCTGGTGATTGAGCCGGCAGGCTTCCTATGGAGCGATTCCGGCTTCCGCCGCGCCGGCATGGATTACCTTGATCTGGCCCGGGTGGAGCGCGTTCCGTCCTGGGAGGCCTTCCGCGACCGCCATGGCGCCAGCCGGCTGATTCTCATGACCACCGCGGGCGACATAGCCCTCCATGAGTTCAGCTTTCGCCCTGGTGACATCATCATGATGGGAAGGGAAAGTGCCGGGGTTCCGCAGGCGGTCCATGCCGCCGCTGCTGCCCGTCTGGTCATTCCCATGGCGGCGGGCGCGCGCGCGCTCAATATCGCCATGGCCTGCGCCATGGCCAGCCATGAGGCGCTGCGCCAGCTCAGCGCCCTGCCGGTGCGCTGAAATCTATTGTGTCAGACGGATGGCCGCCAGCGTGCCGGCAATGTTGGCAAAGGCCTGCTGCATCTGGGCATTGTCCTCGGCATTGAAGGCCATGTCGGGTTCTGATGCACAGTCCTGCAGCATTTTCTGCGAGCTGGCATTGGTGACCATCAGCGCCACCGTGAATACCTTGATGCCCTGGGCCTTCACCGCCTCACACAGGGCAGCGGTCTTGGCGTCAGCCGCCGCCGTGTCGGTGTTGTCATGGCTGGGATAGCTTGCCGAACGGGTGTTGTCGCCATCCGTCATCAGCACCAGGGCCTTCACCCCGTTTGAGTCGCTGATCTCCGCGCTGGTCATGGCCCCGGCAAAGGGTTCCGCCGGGTCGAGCAGATTCCAGCCCCACAGCAGACCCTGGGCGATATAGGTGTCACCGGAACCCCACAGGCTGCTGATCTTGCTTGTCAGCAAGCCGAGATTGTCCGTCAACGGCAAAATCTCGGCCGGACAGTTGACGCCCGAAAGGCCAGGGTAGCGCACGCTGGCATCAGCCACCGTCTCATCGCGCGGCGCATTGCGCGAGCCCACGCAACCGGCCCAGGACACGCTGTAGCTGACCGGGGCGCAGGTGATCTCCGGCGTTCCCCAGTCGCACGCCTCATACTGATAGGTCGAGGGCTGGCCGTCGACCGTCGTGGAGGCCGTTTCCATGCGGCAGTTGGTCTTGTTTGGATAGGTGTAAGTGCAGTTGTCCGATGAGTAGGTCTGGCTTGCCGGCAAATTAAGCCACGCGGTGGAGCTGTTCGCCGTGCCCACATTGACATAGGTGGCAAAGGGAACGATGCCGATCTTGGTGTACTGGCTGGCCGTCTTGTCCTTCATCAGCGTATCGACGAGATCCTGCGCCGCTGTCTTGAGGGCCGGCAGACGGCCGTCGTAATTCATCGATCCGGTATTATCCAGGACCAGCGCCACTTCCAGCGCGCGGTTGCCCGATTGAGCCTCGGCAAAGGCCGACACATCCATGGTGTTGATGCCGGCCAACGCCATCAGCGACGTATTGAGCTTGCCCTTGACCGTCAGGCTGAAGGCACCCGTGGCGGTATCACGGTTTGGCGTAACCTCTGTCACCGCATCGACGGCATTGTTCAAGCCGTTGTTGACCAGATAATCATTGATCATCCCGGTCAGTTCCGCGCCGGTGATGGACGGATTGTTGATGGCCGCAAGGGCTGCCGCGTCGGTGGCGGCCTGCAATGTCGTCTGCGCCTGATTGTACCGCACCATGTCGATGGCTGCCCCCGCGCCAAGAATAAGGGGCACCGCCGACAGGGCGAAAATCAAACCGGTGTTGCCGCGGTTGGCATGCAGGAACGGCTTATTCACAGTCATGACGGTTTCCTCGATGCGCTTCTTTGCAGGCGCTTCATCCGGGGGTTGAAATACGATCAGGATGCTTAAGAACGTCTTGAACACCGTGGTAAATGGCCTTTGCCGCCACTGCCGATTTGGCTGTTATCCTTAATCGTTAAGAAACGGGCTTGGCAGGCGCCCTGGCAACGGACACAATGACCGCATGACCCCCGAGGATGAACGTGAAAACCGCAAGGACGAAGCCCGCCTGTGGTTCGAGGCCCTGCGCGACGAGCTGACCCGGTCCTTCGAGGCGCTGGAGCAGGATTGTTCCGCCCCCGGCGCCCCCGGCACCTTCACCCGCACACCGTGGAACCGCGACGGCGGCGGCGGTGGCGTCATGAGCCTGATGCACGGCAGGCTGTTTGAAAAGGTTGGCGTGCACTGCTCCACCGTGCACGGCGAATTTTCACCGGAGTTCCGCCGGCAGATTCAGGGGGCGGAGGATGACCCGCGCTTCTGGGCCACCGGCATTTCGGTCATCGCCCACCCGCTCAACCCGCATGTGCCCACCGCCCACATGAACACCCGCTTTGTCATCACCACGCGGGAGTGGTTTGGCGGCGGCGCCGACCTCACCCCCATGCTGGACAAACGCCGCAACCAGAAAGACCCGGACACGCGCGCCTTCCACGCCGCCATGAACGAGGCCTGCGCCCCCCACACCATGGCCGACTATCCGCGCTTCAAGCAGTGGTGCGACGATTATTTCTTCCTGCCCCACCGCCAGGAACCGCGCGGTGTGGGCGGCATCTTCTTCGATCATCTGAATTCCGGCGATCAGGCGGCTGACTTTGCCTTCGTGCAGCACGTCGGCCGGGCCTTTGCCCAGGCCTATGCCGCCATTGTCCGCCGCAACATGGACAAGAAATGGACCGAGGCCGAACGCGAGGAGCAGCTCATCCGGCGCGGCCGCTATGTCGAATTCAACCTGCTCCATGACCGCGGCACCATCTTCGGTCTCAAGACCGGCGGCAATGTCGCCTCTATTCTGTCGTCACTGCCTCCGCTAGTGAAATGGCCCTGACCTGTCCTTTCGGTGACTCACATGATTCTGCGCAACGGCTTTGACCTGAAGAAATATATCCGCACCATTCCGGACTACCCGAAGCCGGGCATCCTGTTCCGTGACATCACCACCCTGCTCTCTGACCTGCATGGCTTTCGCGCCGCCGTTGATGAATTGTGCTGGCCCTTCCTCAAGGACCAGATCGACTTCGTGGCCGGCATAGAGGCGCGCGGCTTCATTCTCGGCGGAGCGGTGGCCCACACGCTGGGGCGCGGCTTCATTCCCATTCGCAAGAAGGGCAAGCTGCCCTACAGAACCATCGGCCAGGATTACACGCTGGAATATGGCGTGGACACCATCGAGGTGCATGAGGACGCCATGAAGAAGGGCGACCGCATCCTGCTCATTGATGATCTCATCGCCACCGGCGGCACGGCGGCCGCCGCCACCGATCTCATCCGCAAGTCAGGGAGCGTGGTGGTGGCTGCCGCCTTCGTCATCGACCTGCCGGAATTAAAGGGGGCGGAAATCCTGCGCAAAAAGGGCGTCAAGGTTCACACCTTGGTGGAATTCGACGGCCACTGACCACGCCGGCAGATGCCCCGGGCGATAAGCCTGATGACGCGGCAGTGCGGATAAGCCTTTCCCCCTGCCGGGCCCTTCCGGTTACGCCGGTCAGATGGCGGAACGCGCCTGAACCAGCACCACACCCTCATAGGCAAACACCAGTTCGCCATGCTGGTTATGGCCCTGGTGCAGGCCGAACATCAGCCCCCAGCCCGGCCGCGACGCCATGGGCCTGAGGGACTTCACAACACCGGAATAGGTCACCGTGTCTCCGGCATAAACCGGTTTCAGCCACTTCATGTTTCGGAAGCCGGGTGAAGGCCCCATTTCAGGAAGGGGCATGCCCCGGCGGGCCAGTTCCTCCCGCACCGCGCTGGCATGGTTCAGGTAGCACACCATCCAGCCACAGGCGACATGCAGGCCCGCCGCCGTGATCCGGCCATAGGGGCTTTTCGCCGCCGCCTCGTCATCAATGTGAAAGCCCACCGGATCGAAGCGCCGGTTGAAGGACAACAGCGCCTCGCGGGTAAAATGATGACTGCCGATGACCCAGTGTTCACCCGGCGCAAAGTCTTCCATGAACCAGCCCTTCATGACCCGCGCACCCTGAAGAAGGCCATGCTCTTGGTGGTGGCCTTCACCGTGCCGAACTGATCGGCAACCTCGGCATCAAAGGTGACAATGCCCATCTCCGGCCTGGAGGCCGAACGGCGGGTGCCGGTGATGGTCATGGTGCCGCTCAGCACATCACCGGGAAAAACCGGCTTCAGCCATTTCATCTCCTTGATGCCGGACGAACCGAGAATATCCGAACGCGCATAGACCGCATCGCACATCATGCGGGTCATGGCGGAAGCCGTATGCCAGCCGCTTGCCGACAATGATCCGAGCACGGATTTTTCCGCCGCATCCTTGTCGAGATGGAAGGGCTGGAAATCGAATTCCCGAGCGAAGGCAATGATCGCCTCCTCGGTCATGAGATAGGGACCGAGGGCAAAGATCTGGCCCGCGTGGAAATCTTCAAAATGCAGCAGATTGTCGGTCAAGGCATCCCGTCAGGTATTGAACCGGAAGTGCAGAACGTCGCCATCCTGCACCACATAGTCCTTGCCTTCCAGCCGGAATTTGCCGGCCTCGCGCGCGCCTGCTTCGCCTTTGTTGGTCACATAATCGTCATAGGCAATGGTTTCGGCGCGGATGAACCCCTTTTCGAAATCGGTGTGGATGACGCCTGCTGCCGCCGGGGCCCGCGTGCCCCTGGTGATGGTCCAGGCGCGCGCCTCCTTCGGCCCCACGGTGAAGTAGGTGACGAGGTGGAGAAGATCATAACCCGCCCGGATGACCCGGTTGAGACCAGGTTCCGAAAGCCCCACCGCATCCAGATAATCCTTCTGGTCGGCCTCGGGCAGAACGGCAATCTCGCTCTCGATCTTGGCCGACACCACCACCGCCGAATTGCCTTCGCTTTCGGCAAACTCCTTCACCCGGTCGGAGAAGGCATTGCCCTTGTCGGCTGCCGCCTCCTCCACATTGCACACATAGAGCACCGGCTTGGACGACAGCAGGCCCAAGCCCTGAAACAGCTTTTCTTCCTCATGGCTGCGCTCGGTGAGGCGCGCCGGACGGCCCTCGCGCAGCAGCACCAGCGCCCGGCCCATCACATCGGCCTGCTCCTTGGCTTCCTTGTCGCCCTGCTTGGCCTTCTTCTCGATGTTGACGATGCGCTTTTCGAGGCTGTCGAGGTCAGCGAGCATCAATTCGGTTTCAATGGTCTCGATGTCGGCAATGGGATCGATCTTGCCCGACACATGGGTAATGTCGCCGTCTTCAAAGCAGCGCACCACATGGGCAATAGCGTCGGTCTCGCGGATATTGGCGAGGAACTGGTTGCCCAGCCCTTCACCCTTGGAAGCGCCCTTCACCAGCCCGGCAATATCCACAAAGGTAAGCCGCGTCGGAATGATCTGGCCCGAACCGGCAATTTCCGCCAGCACCGCGAGGCGCGGATCCGGCACGCCCACATCGCCCACATTGGGTTCAATGGTGCAAAAGGGATAATTGGCCGCCTGCGCCGCACTGGTCTGTGTCAGCGCGTTGAACAGGGTGGACTTGCCCACATTGGGAAGGCCCACGATGCCGCATTTGAAACCCATGTCTAATCCTTCTTGTCGCCGCCCGCTGCTGCCTTGGGCGGCGGCGGGTTGAGGGTGAGATGCACCCGATTCTGAAATGACCCCTCCTGGCCCTGGGCCAGAAGCGGTGAATGGTCGGCCACCGCCGCCAGCAGCGGTTCCAGCCACAGGCGGTCGGCCTTGGCAAAATCGCTCAGCACATAATTATGCACCAGCGCCTTGTCGCCGGGATGGCCGATGCCAAGCCGCACCCGCCCATAATGCGGGCCCACATGGGCGCTGATGGAGCGGATGCCGTTATGGCCCGCCGCGCCGCCGCCCAGCTTCACCCTGAGCTTCCCCGGCTCCAGATCCAGCTCGTCATAGAACACGATGAGCCGCGACGGATCGAGATCGAGGAAGCGCAGCGCCTCGCCCACCGCCTGCCCGCTCTCGTTCATGTAGGTCTGGGGCTTCAGCACCAGAACCTTCTCGCCCGCGAGATGGCCCTCGGAAAGGGCGCCGCGATATTTGCTGCGCCAGCCGGAAAAGCCATGGCGGCGGACGATTTCGTCCACCGCCATGAAGCCGATATTGTGCCTGTTGCCGGCATATTTGGTTCCCGGATTGCCGAGTCCCACGAACAGATACATGCCGGACCCTCCTTATCGAGAGGGAGATTACTTCTTCTTCGGTGCTGCCGGGGCCGCCGCCGGGGCAGCGCCCTTGGCCGGAGCCGCCGCACCCTTGGCGCCCGCCGCGGGGGCCGCAGCCGCCGCCGGGGCCTTCTGGGCCGTGGCCGGAACTTCCGCCGTCACCGGCGCCTCGGTGGTCTCCACCTCGTGCTTCTTGGTGGTGACCGCCACGAGCGTCACGTCATCGTGGGCCGCCGAGGTCACACCCTTGGGCAGTTCGATGTTGGACAGATGGATGGAATGGTTGATCTGCAGGCCGGAGACATCCACCGTGATCTGGTCGGGGATGAAGTCGGCCGAACACATCAGTTCCACCTCGTGGGCGGCGATGTTGAGGGTGCCGCCCGCCTTGACGCCGGCGCACACATCCTGGCCCTTGAACACCACCGGCACTTCCACCGCAATCTTGGCGTCCTTGCCAAGCCGCAGGAAGTCCACATGGATGATGAAATCCCGCACCGGTTCAAACTGGATGTCGCGCGCAATGGCACGCACCACCTTGCCCTCGACATCGAGGTCAACCAGGGTGGAGAGGAAACGGCCGGTCTGAATGGCCGGTTCGAGATCGCGATAGGAAAGCGAGATGAGCTGGGCTTCCTTCTTGTCGCCATAGACGACACCGGGAACGAGACCTTCGCGACGGACTGCGCGGGAGGCCCCCTTGCCTGCCCGGCTACGGGACGTAGCCTTGAGCTGAACGATTTTGGACATATGTCACTCCGAAAATGAAATGATCCGCCGCCCGGTCTGCCTCCAGGGGTGTCTGCCACCGGGTTGTGACGGAATGGCGGGCCTTTAGCCCAGCGCCACCGTCTGCGCAACAAAAATGGAGCCTGATTTCCCAAGCTCCATCAGATTTTTGCAGGAAACAACATTTACGCCAGATAGTGCTTTACCAGCTCAAAAATAACAATCGCAGCAATTCCGCACAACACGTTGACCGCCAGAGATTTGAAACTGGTGATCTCGGTCACCTGATCTTCCCGAACGGCCTTCACGGCGAAATTTGAGTCACTTTGATAATCCAGGATTTTCGAGATGGTCAGCCGCAATCTCTTGCTGCGCCGGCCACCGGTGGAAGTCTCGTTACGATCGGCAGAATTTTCAGTCATTTTGCAATCCTCACTTGCAGACTACGGGTAGCGATTAAGCATCAAGGCATATTGCGCACACTGCGGAATGCCCCTTTTGCGGTCTCCCATTGTTTCTCCTCACGAGCCTGATTGACGCCGGGGTCTCAGCCCGGCACGACCGAATGAACCACAAAATTAACGCACTCGCAACATGAAAATGTGATAATATGTTACTCTGTATGATGCTGTAGGCTTATTGACTACAATCCCCCACTGTGGCATATGAACCAAAGGTCCGCACGGCGAGCGCTTCGCGTCGCGTGCGGGCGTCCGAGGGGCATCAAGTGAACGCAAGGAGTATTTTATGGTAGCTCTGGCAAAGGAGGCGTCGAGCACTGAGCTAACAGGCGCTGAGCATCGCAGCCAGCCAAGCACGGGTCTGACAGGGCGTGAACGCGAGAGATTTTCGATCACCCTCTCCCCTTCCGCAGCGAAGGCCTTTCACGAGCTGAAGACGCTGACCGATGCTGACACCGACAGTGAGGTGTTCAGAAATGCGCTTCGCCTTCATATCTCTCTTGTCCGCGCCTTCAGGGACGGCAAGAAAATCTACCTGGAAACGGACGGTGACAAATCCCTCATCCCCGTCAATCTGTTCGCACCGGTAGACTGACAGTCACACCAGCATCAGGAAAGCGCCCCACCGGGCGCTTTCTTGCGTTCCAGGCCACAGGGTCGGCCATGGCTTGGCAGGTTAGGCTTCACGTGGCCGTGCTTTGCCCCTGCCGCCCGGCTGGGCCATGATGCCGCCCATCGCCCCCGGCCACAGGACAGCCATGCACCGCCGCCATTTCCTTGCCCTTGCCGCCGGCTCTCTGGGGGCCGCCGCCCTGCCGCCCTCCCGTCCGGCTCTGGCGCTCTCCCCCGCCGTGCGCCTGGCCGCCACCACCCGCATCCTCGACATCAACGGCCGGCCTGGCACGGCCTATGGCCTGATGCAGCCCGACGGCAGGCAGGGTGCGGCCTTCATGGCGGGCGGAAATTTCCGCGTCGATCTCACCAATGCCCTGTCCGAGCCCACCCTCATCCACTGGCACGGGCTGGAGCCGCCCTGGGCTCAGGACGGCGTGCCCGGCCTGCCCCTGCCCCTGCTGCAGCCTTGGGAAATGCGGTCCTATGATTTTCCCCTTGCCCGCCCCGGCACCTACTGGATGCACGCCCACACCCTGCAGGAACAGGGCCTGCTGGCTGCCCCCCTCATCGTTCATGACCCCGCCGATCAGGCCCGCGACGAGCAGGAGGTGGTGATCCTGCTCCATGACTTTTCCTTCAAGACACCGGAGGAATTGCTCGCCGGGGTGAAGGGCAAGCCGGGTGCTGCCCTGCAGCCCATGGACCACGCCCACATGTCCGCCCAGCCCGGCATGGACATGTCCCACATGGACATGGGCGGCATGGCCATGGATGTGAACGATTTCCAGTTCGATGCCTATCTCGCCAACGACCGCACCCTCGATGACCCGGAAGTGGTGCGGGTGGAGCGGGGCGGCAGGATTCGCCTGCGCATCATCAACGGCGCCACCGCCACCGGCTACACCATCGACACCGGCACACTGGACGCCACGGTCATGGCCGTGGACGGCACGGCGGTTGAACCGCTTGTCACCCGGCAATTCCCCCTCGCCATGGGCCAGCGGGTTGACCTTCGCCTTGCCCTTCCGGCGGCGGGGGCCTTCCCCATTCTGGCCCGGCGCGAGGGCGCGAAGGAGCGCGCCGGCATCATTCTCGCCACCGCCGGGGCGGCCATTCCGCGCCTTGCCGTCATGGGCACTGACGATGGCCCCCTTCTGACGCTGGCCATGGAGCAGCGCCTGCGAACTGCAGATCCCCTGCCCGCGCCCGCCGGAGACGCAAAGCCCTTCGAGGCCCACCTCTTCGGCAATATGGCAAGTTATGACTGGGGCATGATGCTGCCCACGCCGCTCAAGGTGCAGGCGGGCCAGCGCGCCACCATCACCATGCACAACATGTCCATGATGATGCATCCCATGCATCTGCACGGCCATCATTTTCAGGTGGTGGAGATCAACGGCACGCCCCTGGCGGGTGCGGTGCGCGACACGGTTATTGTGCCGCCCATGGCAAAGGTGACCATTGCCTTCGACGCCGCCAATCCCGGCGGCGGCTGGCCCTTCCACTGTCACAACCTCTACCACATGGCCAGCGGCATGATGACCACCATGGCCTATGACGGGGCCTGACCGGAGCGGGCCGAAGCCTATTCAAACAGGCTGGAAACGCTTTCCTCGCGGCTGGTGCGGCCGATGGCCTCGCCCAGCAGGGCGGCAATGGGAATGACGCGGATGTTGCGCGCCACCTTCATGGCCTCGGTGGGCTGGATCGAATCCGTCACCACCAGGTTCTTGAGCTTGGATGAGGTGATGCGCGACACCGCCCCGCCCGACAGCACGCCATGGGTGATATAGGCGGTGACATCCCGCGCACCCTGCGCCATCAGCGCGTCTGCCGCGTTGCACAGCGTGCCGCCCGAATCGACAATGTCATCGATCAGGATGCATGACTTGCCCGCCACCTCGCCGATGATGTTCATCACCTCGGATTCACCGGCGCGCTCGCGACGCTTGTCCACGATGGCCAGCGGCGTGCCCAGCCTTTTGGCCAGCGCCCGGGCGCGCACCACGCCGCCCACGTCCGGCGACACCACCACCGTATTGGCCGTGTCATAATGCTGCTTGATGTCGCGCACAAACACCGGCCCGGCAAACAGATTGTCGGTCGGAATGTCGAAGAAGCCCTGGATCTGCCCGGCGTGAAGATCGACCGTCAGCACCCGGTCAGCCCCGGCGCGGGTGATGAGATTGGCCACGAGCTTGGCCGAAATCGGCGTGCGCGGGCCGGGTTTGCGGTCCTGCCGGGCATAGCCGAAATAGGGAATGACCGCGGTGATGCGCTTGGCCGAGGCGCGCTTCAGCGCGTCGATGATGATCAGCAGTTCCATCAGGTGATCATTGGTCGGGAACGAGGTGGACTGAACCACGAACATGTCCTGTCCGCGCACATTCTCCTGAATCTCGACGAAGATCTCCATGTCGTTGAAGCGCTTCACCACCGCCTTGGTGATGGGCAGATTGAGATAGGAGCAGATGGCTTCGGCCAGCGGCCGGTTGCTGTTGCCCGAAACGATTTTCATCATGGGTAAGGACTCGGCGGCTCTGGGGTTCGCCGGGTCTATATCAATGCCCGCGCCCAAGCGCAAACCCGCCCTTGCCCCTGTTCACAGGCAGGGTGAACGGCAGTCCGCCCCCGGGCGGGTGGTTGCCCGCCCCCCTTCCTGCCTTTACCATCATAAACCCTGCATGACCGGAAGGGGCTGCACCATGACGCCAAGGCCAACCCGCCCGACCACCCCGCGCAGCATGGCCGTGGCCGCCATGCTCTTTGGTGTGCTCACCCTTCTCTCCGGGGGCCGGGCGCTGTTTGGCGGCGTCGACATGGGCCATGTCGTGCCTTTTGTGCTGTGGTTCAATTTTCTCGCCGGTTTTGCCTATGTGGCCGCCGGCTGGGGCCTGTGGCGCGGGCTGGGCTGGGCCATGCCGCTCTCTGCCGTCATTGCCGCCGCCACCGCCCTCATTTTCCTTGCCTTTCTGGTCCATGTGGGGCGGGGCGGCGCCTATGAACCGCGCACCATGGCGGCCCTGGTGCTGCGCACCGGCTTCTGGACAGTGGTGACCCTGCTGCTCCGCCGCCGCCGCTGAACCGGTCAGCGGTTCTGCTGGACAATCTGGAAGATGCCGTCGGCGGCCCCCTGGGCAGCGAAGGTGGCGGCCTCGCCCCAGCCCTGCGCCAGACTGCCTGCCGCCACATCATTGGCCTGCGATAGATCGCCCAGTGAACCGCCGTCTGGCCGTTCCACCCGCCAGTTGATGGTCACCATGTCCTTGCCCCCCTGCCCCGGCGCGATCTTCACCCGTCCGCGGATGGTCAGCGCATCCTTGCGGGGTGCCGTCAAAACCGGCCAGCCCGCATCGGCCAGCACCTTGCGCATGGCCGCCGTCAGTTCCTGGTTTTTCTTCGGTCCATCCCCCGTCACCGGCACCACCGCCACCGACGTGATCTCCACCGCATCCTTGCCGGGCTTAGGCCTGGCTTCGGGCGCGGGCCGGGCCGGCTCGCTGGCGGGCGGCGGCGGCGCCGGTGGGGCGGCCAGCGGCGGCGGCGCGGCCGCCATCGGGCCATTCAGCGTTTCCAGATCAATATCCTTGCCCGCGTCCGGCCCGGCCCGCACCAGTGCCTCCCACGGCGGGGCCACCATTTTCTCGGCCTCGCCCGACACCGGCTGCTCCTTGGCAAAGGGCAGCACCGCCGATGTGCAGCCCGCCAGCATCAGGGCCAGCAGCACAGGAAGAATGCGCTTCACGAAAATCATGCCGTCTTTCACCGCACAATCATGGCCCCGGCGTGGCGTTCAGCTGGTCAGCGCAATGGCCGACACCTGCCGCCCATAATCGGCCTCGTGCCGGTGGGTGGTGCGGCGGAAGGAAAAGAACCAGCGCTCATGCTGATAGGTGCAGAGGTCGAGATTGCGGATGCGCTCGACGCCCGCCGCCCCCAGCCGGGCCATCAGATAGGCGGGCAGGTCAAACATGAGATGGCCAGGCCTGACCGATGGCGTGAAGTAGCGTTCGCTGTCGGCATCTCTCTCAAGAAAGGGTGTGGGAAAATCGGTGCTCACCTCATAATTGCGCGCCGAGATGGTGGGGCCCAGCACGGCCACGATGTTTTCGCGGCGGGCGCCAAGCTGCACCATGGCGGCCACCGTCGCCTCGGCAATGCCATGCAGCGCCCCCTTCCAGCCGGCATGGGCCGCCCCGATGACCCGTGCTGAAGCATCAGCAAAGAGCAGCGGCCCGCAGTCCGCCGTCAGCACGCCCAGCGCCAGCCCCGGCATGTTGGTGACCAGCCCGTCCACCCGCGGCCGCTGGTCTGCCGGCCATGGTCGGTCCACCACCGCCACCTCGGCGCTGTGCACCTGAAAACCCGTTATCAGATCGGAGGCCCGCAGATGCTCCACCACCCGCGCCCGGTTCTCGGCCACCAGAACGGGATCATCGCCCGATCCCAGCCCGCAGTTGAGCGAGGCGAACACACCCGACGACACGCCGCCCTCGCGGGTGAAGAAGCCGTGCGTGATGCCACGGTGGGTGAGGAGCGGGGAAGTGATCATGACACCCCGAAGGGATAGGGAGCCGGAGTGCGGGGAGAATGGACGGTCATGACCTTGAACAGTGCGCCCATTGCCGCCTCCTCCGCAAGCCGTCTTGCAGCACTGAGGAAGTTTTCCCTATCGCCCCCCTGCAGCTGCCCCGCCAGCCGCTCCACCCTGGCCGCCAGCCCCATGGCGGTGAGAAAATCGCCCTGCCTCATCACCGGCGGCACCACCGCTCCGCCGCGCCGGAAGGCATGGCCCAATTGCTCGAAATCCACATGGGAGGTGATGTCGGCCTCCCCCGGCCGCTCCAGCACAGCGGCAAAACCATGGGCGCGCACCGCCTGCAATGTGTCGCCCGGCGCTGTGACCGTGTGGCCGTAATCAATGACCAGCGCCGCCCCTCCCTGGGCCTTCAGCCGGTCGCCCAGCGCCTCGGCCACCGCCTCGCGCTCCGGCGCCACTTCCATGACCGCGCCGTCCTGTCCCGACAGGCCAAGCTTCACCGGCTGCGCCGCCAGGCCAAGCTTCAGCCCGCCGCCCTGCAGCCCCACCAGCCGCTCGAACCAGCGCCCGCCCCGGCATTCAAACTGGCGGATGGGCAGGGCATCGAAAAATTCATTGGCAATGACCAGGGCAGGCCCGGCAGGCAGGCTTTCCAGGCTGAAATGCCAGGTCGCCCCCGGCCCCAGCCGCGCCGCCTGAGCGGCGCGCAGCACCGGGCTGGTCTCGATCAGATGCAGCTTCGCCGCCTTGCCGAAATGCGGCCTGACCTGCGCGGCGCGCAACAGATCGGCCATCAGCGTGCCCCGCCCCGGCCCCAGTTCCACCAGCAGGAAGGACTGAGGCTCGCCCATGGCCTGCCATTGCGCCACCGCCCACACGCCAATCAGTTCGCCGAACACCTGCGAAATCTCCGGCGCGGTGGTGAAGTCTCCCGCCGTGCCAAGGGGGTCGCGGGTGATGTAATAGCCGTGCTGCGGGTGGGCCAGCGCCACGGTCATGAAGCGGTCAATCCCCATGGGACCGTCAGTCTCGATCATCGTGCGGATGATGCGTGACAAAGGCGTCATGGCGTCCGGCCCGAGCGCCCCCACAGCCACACCCCCACCGCAAACAGCGGCAGCGACAGGATCATGCCCATGGTGAGGAAGCCGCCGAAGGTGCCGAGAAAGGCGTCCGGCTCGCGCACCGTTTCAACGGCCATGCGCGAGGCCGCATAACCCATGGCAAAAATGGCCGAGGCCCGCCCCGGCCGGGCCAGCGCCCGATAGGCCCACACCGCCACATTCACGGCAATGAACAGGGCCACCCCCTCCAGCGCCATTTCATAAAGCTGGCTGGGGTGGCGGGCGCCACCCGCCGTCGGGAATGCCACCGCCCAGGGCACATCGGTCACCCGCCCATAGAGTTCGCCGTTGATGAAATTGGCAAGCCGGCCGAACCCCAGCCCCACCGGTACTGCGGCCGCGCCGAGATCGAGCAGCCGGTCAAGCCGCACCCCCTGCTGGCGGCCCCAGATGAGACAGGCCGCCACCACGCCAAGGAAGCCGCCATGGAACGACATGCCGCCATCCCACACCTTGAAGATGTCGAGCGGCGCGGCAAGGTAGCGCAGCGGCTCATAGAACAGCACATAGCCCAGCCGCCCGCCCAGAATGACCCCCAGCATGGTCCAGAAAAACAGGTCATCCACCTGCTCGCGGGCAAGCGTCGGCACCGTGCCCGGCCACAGCTTTGGCGTCGTCACCAGCCGCTTCATGTACCAGTTGGCGAAGATGAAGGCGGCAATGTAGGCAAGCCCATACCAGCGCACCGCCAAAGGGCCGATGGAAAAGGCGACGGGATCAAAGTCCGGAAAGGCGATGGCTGCCAGCATGCTGCCTTCCTGCCCCGGAACGCGGCTGCTGTCCAGCACACGCCTTTACCAGTTTCCGGCCTTGCCCCTTGAATGTGGCGCCCCCCGGCCCTAGCTAGGGGAAAGATTGAGGCCCCTGCCCCGGAAGGTTACACCATGACCCAGAATTCCTCGCGCTTCTTCGATGAAATTGCTAAGATGATGTCCAACGCCTCCGGCATGGCTCAGGGCTTTCGCCGTGAAATCGACACTCTGGTGCAGGCCCAGGTCGAGCGTGTGCTCAACAATCTCAATGTTGTGAAGCGCGAAGAGTTTGATGTCGTCCGCGATCTCGCGGAGAAGGCGCGCACTGAAAATGACGCGCTGGCAGCCCGCATTGCCGAACTGGAACAGCGCCTCTCGGCCAGGGGCTGAAAGAGCGCCGCCTGATTCGCGCCTGCTCCCTCTGCAACTTTGATGTGGAGGAATCAGTTGCGGCGTTGCTGCGACTCAAACGCACCGTCATCTTCGCCCCGTGACCCGGACGATTCGTCCGTTGGCAGAGGAATGAGATGGGCGCGGCGCTTGCACAGACCACCGACTTCGTAAATCCGCTGGACCGCGTTGAGCGCCTGGCTGAGCGGCGCGACTGGCCGGTGGACCGCACCAATGACCATGAAGTCAACATGCGCGTGGCCAGCGCCTGGAATGACCTGTCGCTGTCGCTCAACTGGCATGATGATCTGGAGGCGCTGCACCTTGCCTGCGCCTATGACATCAAGGTGCCGGACAAGCACCGCCCCGAAGTCATCCGCCTTCTGGCGCTCATCAACGCCCGTCTCTATGCCGGGCACTTCGACCTGTGGAATGACGGCAGTGTCATCTATCGCCACAGCCTGACGCTGGCCGGCGGGGCGGTGGCCAATGATGCCCAGTGCGAGGCCATGATCCGCCAGGGGCTGGCGGCCTGCGAGGTTTATTTTCCGGCCCTGCAATTCGTCGTCTGGGCCGGGCGCAACGCCGAGGACGCCATGGCCGGCGCCCTGTTTGAAACCATGGGTGAGGCCTGAGTCATGACCGCCATAAAGCTCACCGGCACACTGGTTCTGATCGGCGCGGGCAAGATGGGCGGCGCCATGCTGGAAGGCTGGCTGGCCGGTGGCGTTGATGCCGCCCGCGTCACCGTGATGGAGCCCGCCCCGTCGGAAGCCCTGCTGGCCCTGCAGGGGCGTTACGGCTTTCGCCTCAACCCCGATGCCGCCACCATCACCAATGCCGAAGTCATTCTCATCGCGGTCAAGCCGCAGGTGATGGACGAGGTTCTGCCGCCGGTGGCCGGTGTGGTCCGGCCCGGCGCGCTGGTTCTGTCGGTGGTGGCGGGCAAGACCATTGCCGGCATTGCCCGCCACTTTGCCGAGGGCGTGGCCATCATCCGCACCATTCCCAACACGCCTGCCGCCGTGGGCCGGGGCATCACCGCCATGACCGCCAGTCCCGACGTCACCCCAGCTCAGGCCAGGCTGGCCGAGACCCTGCTGTCGGCCATCGGCGAGGTGGTGACGGTGGCCGATGAAAGCCTGATTGACGCCGCCACCGCCGTGTCCGGGTCCGGCCCGGCCTATGTGTTCTATCTCACCGAATGTCTGGCGGCAGCGGGCGAAAAGCAGGGCCTGCCGCCCGATGTGGCCACCCGGCTGGCGCGCGCCACCGTGGCCGGAGCGGGCGAACTGATGCGCGCCACCGGCACCGCGGCGGCCACGCTGCGCCAGAATGTGACCTCGCCCAAGGGCACCACCTATGCCGCCCTGCAGGTGCTGATGGCCGGCAACGGCCTGCAGCCGCTGCTGGATGAGGCGGTTGCCGCTGCCTGCGCCCGCTCACGGGAATTGGCCTCGTGACCCCCATCAGCTTTGCCGACTTTGAAAAGGTCGATATCCGCATCGGCACCATCATCGAGGTGCTGCCCTTTCCGGAGGCTAGGAAACCCGCCTTCAAGCTGAAGATCGACTTCGGCCCCGCCATCGGCGTGAAGAAATCCTCGGCCCAGATCACCAAGCATTACACGGCCGCTGAACTGGTCGGGCGGCAGGTGGCGGCGGTGGTCAATTTTCCGCCGCGCCAGATCGGCCCCTTCATGTCCGAGGTGCTGACCCTTGGCTTTCCGGATGAGGAAGGCGGCGTGGTGCTGGTGGCCGTCACCCATGCCGTGCCCAACGGCGGCAAGCTGTTCTGACAGGCTTTACACCGGCACCTTGATGGCCACACGCAGGCCGCCCAGCGGGCTGTCTTCCAGCCCAATGTCGCCGCCATGCGACTGGGCAATGTCGCGGGCAATGGCCAGCCCCAGGCCAGAGCCGGTGGCATCCAGAGTGCGCGCCGGATCCAGCCGCACGAAGGGTTTGAACACCTCCTCGCGGCTTTCCGGCGGAATGCCGGGGCCATTGTCATCGACATGGAGCCACAGCCGGTCGTCACGGATCATCCCGGCCATTTCCACCCGGCTGCCATGGCGCACCGCATTGGCCAACACATTGGCCAGCAGCCGCCGGAAGGCGTTGGCGCGCAACCGCACCGGCTGCTCCGGCAGGGTGCCCAGCGTCACCGTGCCGCCGCTGCGGCCGGTGGCCTGGGCCACCTCGGCGGCCAGCTGCGCCACATTGGTAAGGGTGGCCGCCTCGCCCTCGTCACCGCGCACAAAGGCCAGATAGGCCTCCAGCATATGATGCATTTCGCGCACATCATCCTGAAGCGGCTTCACCTTGGGGCTGTCGCCCAGCACCGCCAGTTCCAGCTTGAAGCGGGTGAGAATGGTGCGCAGATCGTGGCTGACGCCAGCCAGCATGGCGGTGCGCTGTTCGACATGGCGGGCAATGCGGCGGCGCATGTCAAGAAAGGCCTCACCCGCCTGGCGCACTTCTGCCGCCCCGCGCGGCCGGAAATCGGCGCTGCCCCGGCCCATGCCGAAATCCTGCGCCGCCCGCGCCAGATCCACAATGGGGCGCACCTGATTGCGCATGAACACCGCCGCCAGCAGGCCGAGCGACAGGGTGGACAGCAGCATGGCCAGCAGCAGCCAGCGCGTACCCGACGCATAGGTGCGCTCCTCATCGGCGAGAATGCGGAAGATCAGGCCCTTCTCCACCTCGACCCTGATATCGACCTTGCCGTCATCGGCCGAACTGTCAATCCAGAAGGCGCGGCCGGTTTCCCGCTCCAGATATTTGGTGAGCTTGTCATCCACCAGCGAATAGAACATGCGGTTGATGGGCGCTGGCAGTTGTCCATCGCGGGTGATGTCGAGGGTCAGGTTGAGGCGGTGGCTGGCCGTGTATTCAATCTGCTTCAGGGCCGCCTCGCTCTTGTCGGAAGTGTCGTAAAGTTCGGTGATGAGGCCAATCTCGCGCGCCAGCGACCGGCCCAGCACCTTGGTCACATTGTCCCAGTGCCGGTCGAGAATGATGCCGCCCATGATGGTTTGCAGAATGACCAGAGGCGCTATGACAATGATCAGCGACCGGGCATAAAGCCTGGACGGCAGGTGGCGTTCAAGAAAACGGTTGAACCGGTAATAGAGACTGGTGCGCGGGGAGCGGTCGGTCATGACCGGCGCTCATCCACATGCAGCGCATAGCCCGCCCCGCGCACGGTTTGCAGAAACACCGGATTGGCCGGATCGTCCTCGATCTTCTGGCGCAGCCGGTTGATCTGCACATCCACGCCGCGGGCGCTGTCCTCCTGCCCCGGCGCGGCCAGTTCCTGCCGCGACAGGGGCTGGCCCGCCCGCTTCACCAGCAGCCGCAGCATGTCGCGCTCGCGCGTGGTCAGCCGGACCGGTGCGCCGGCCCGCATCAGGTCGCCGCGCTGCACATTGAACACCAGATCGCCGAACAGCGCCTCGCGCGGTTCCACCGCGGCGGGGGCAGACCGCCGCAGCAGGCTCTGGATGCGCAGCAAAAGCTCGCGCGGCTCAAACGGCTTGCTCAGATAATCGTCGCTGCCCGCCGCCAGGCCGGCAATGCGGTCAGGGGTTTCCGACAGGGCTGAAAGCATGAGAATGGGCACCGTCTGGCGGCCCTGACGCAACGATTGCGCCAGCCCCACGCCGCTTTCCCCCGGCATCATCACATCAAGGATGATGAGATCAAAGGCCAGACCCTGCATGCGGGCACGCGCTTCGGCGGCGGTGCCGGCCATGCTCACCCGATAGCCATTGTCCACCAGATAGGAGCGCAGCAGTTCCCGGATGCGCCGGTCGTCGTCCACCACCAGAATGTGGCTGGCCTGATCCATCAGCCGTCCCCGTCCGGTTTGCGACTGCGCTTCAGCCACCCCTCCACCTCGGGGCGGTTTTCCGGGCTGATCATGTGCAGCAGCATGTCGCGGAAGGCGGGGTTGCCCACTGCCCCCAGTTCACGGGCTGCGCGCCGCACCCGCGCCGCCTGCGGCGCCAGCAGGTCATGGCGCAGCGCCTCGCCCTTGTCCGTCAGATGCAGCAGGCGCTGGCGGCGGTCGGCCGCCCCCTCGCGCTGATAGATATAGCCCTTGGCGATCAGTTCCTTCAGCACCCGGCTCAGGCTCTGCTTGGTGATGCGCAACAGGTCGAGCAGCTGCGCCACCGTCATGCCCGGATCACGCCCGACGAAATGAATGACCCGGTGATGAGCGCGGCCAAAGCCCTTGCCGGCCAGAATCGCGTCAGGATCAGACACGAAGTCGCGGTAGGCGAAGAACAGAAGCTCGATCAGCGCCATCACCTCGGAATCAGGCAGAGAGCGGCGGGGCGGGGCGTCAGTCATGGCACTCCAGGGGGCAAATATCACGAACGGCAGAACCGCCGCCATCATAGGCGAAACCCCGCCCTGCGCCAAATCGGCCCTTCTCAGCCGCCGGTAACCGGCGGAAAAAAGGCCACCTCGCGCGCGCCAGCGATGGAACTGTCAAGGCTGGCATGGGCCTGATCCACCGCCACGCGAATGATCCGGCGGTCGGCAAAGGCCGCCGCACAGGCTTCATCGGTGGCGGCAAGATGCTCAAGCAGACCGCCCACCGTGGTCACCGATGCCGGTGGGGTGATGTCGTCAGAGCCCCGGCCCAGCACCTGCCGGAAGCGCGCGAAATAAAGCACCCTCATTCAATCCACCACATGCCGGAGGCCGGCGCGGAAATAGTCATAGCCGGTATAGAGCGTCAGCGCCGCCGCCACCCACAGGCCGATGATGCCAAGCCTGGTCACCACCGGCACAAGCTGGTCGCCCGCCGGCCCGGCAATAAGAAACCCGATGGCAATGAGCTGCACCGTGGTTTTCCACTTGGCGATCTGCGTCACCGGCACCGACACCTGCAATTCGCCCAGGAATTCACGCAGGCCCGACACCAGCACCTCGCGCGCCAGAATGATGATGGCCGCCCAGATATGGCCGCCGAACAGGATGCCGTCCGCCGACAGCACCAACAGCACCACCGACACCAGCACCTTGTCGGCGATGGGGTCGAGCATCCGGCCAAGAGCCGACTGCTGCTGCCACAGCCGGGCCAGATAGCCGTCGAGAAAGTCGGTGATGGCGGCGGCGATGTAAATGGCCAGCGCCAGCCAGCGCGCGCCGTTGCCGCCCCACATCAGCAGACCCGCCACCAGCGGCACGGCAATGATGCGGCCATAGGTCAAAAGGTTCGGAAGGTTCCAAACCTTGGAAAAGGCCACCGGCTCATGTGCATGCCGCAAATTCATCCGCCTCAAGCCGCTCCCGCATGGAAATGGTCGTAGATCATCTGCGCCAGCCCCCGGCTTACCCCCGGCACGGCGGCAAGATCGGCAGCACTGGCACGCGCCACAGCTTTCGCCGATCCGAAGCTCTGGAGCAAGGCCTTCTTGCGGGTGGGACCGATGCCGGGAATATCGTCCAGCGGGTTCTGGCCGATGGCCCGGCTGCGCCGCGCCCGGTGGCTGCCGATGACGAAGCGGTGGGCCTCGTCGCGCAGCCTCTGGACGTAGTAGAGCACGGGATCGCGCGCTTCGAGCATGAAGGAGGGCTTGCCCTCCATGTAGAAATGTTCGCGGCCCGCATCGCGGTCCGGCCCCTTGGCCACGCCCGCCAGCACCACATCACTGACCCCCAGTTCCGCCAGTGCCGCCCGCGCCGCCGCCAACTGGCCCGCACCGCCGTCAATCAGCACCAGGTCGGGCCGCTTGCCCTGGCCTTCGCCCTCCTCCTTCACCAGCCGGGCAAAGCGCCGGGTTAGGACCTCGCGCATCATGGCAAAGTCATCGCCCGCCGCCATGTCCTCGCCCCTGATGTTGAACTTGCGGTATTCGCCCTTTTCAAAGCCCTCGGGCCCCGCCACGATCATCGCACCCACCGCATGCGAACCCTGAATGTGGGAATTGTCATAGACCTCGATCCGCCCCGGCGGTTCGTCGAGCCCGAACACATCGCGCACCCCGGCCAGAAGCCTGGCCTGCGAGGTGGTTTCCGCCAGCCGCCGGCCATTGGCCTCGCGGGCATTGGCCAGTGCGTGGTCCACCAGCGCCCGCTTCTCGCCACGCTGCGGGGCTGCCACCTCCACCCGGAGGCCCGCCTGCGCCGACAGCGCCTCGGCCAGCAGCGCCATGTCCTCCACCGCATGCGACAGCAGCACCAGCTTCGGCACCGGCTTGCCGTCATAGAACTGGGTGACGAAGCTCTGCATCACCTCGGCCTCGTCAAGGCCCTTGTCGGCGCGCGGAAAATAGGCGCGGTTGCCCCAGTTCTGGCCGCTGCGGAAGAAAAACACCTGCACGCAGAACTGGCCCCCCTCCTGGGCCAGGGCAAAGACATCGGCCTCCTCCACCCCCTGCGGGTTGATGCCCTGATGCTGGCTGACAAAGCTCATGGCCTGAATGCGGTCACGGAACCGCGCCGCCCGCTCATAGTCCATGGCGTCCGAGGCCTGTTCCATGGCCTGGGCCAGCGCCTCCTTCACCCCCTGGCTGCGGTTTTCCAGAAAATCCTCAGCCTGTTCCACCAGCCCGTCATAGTCAGCCTGGCTGATCAGCCCCACGCACGGGGCCGAACAGCGCTTGATCTGATGGAGCAGGCAGGGCCGCTTGCGGTTGTCATAGATGCTATCCGGGCAACTGCGCAGCAGAAACGCCTTTTGCAGCGTGTTGATGGCCTGATTGACCGCCCCCGCCGAGGCAAAGGGGCCATAATATTCGCCCTGCCGGTTGCGGGCGCCGCGGTGTTTGGTCAGTTGCGCCACCGCATGGTCGCGGGCAATGAGAATATAGGGAAAGCTCTTGTCGTCGCGCAGAATGACGTTGAAGCGCGGCTTCAGCTTCTTGATGAGGTTGGCCTCCAGCAGCAGCGCCTCGGCCTCGGTGGTGGTGGTGACGAACTCCATGCTGCGGGTCAGCGCGATCATCAGGGCGATGCGGTTGTTGTGGCCCTGGCCGCGGGCATAGCTGGACACCCGGTTCTTCAGGTTGCGCGCCTTGCCGACGTAGATGACATCGCCCTTGCCGTCGATCATGCGGTAAACGCCGGGCCTGCCGGGCAGCCGGGTCACCACATCGGCAATCAGTGCTGCCCCTTCCAGGCCGCCCGCCGCCCTGTTTCCGTCGTCCTCAACCATCAGCGTCTGCGCGATTTCACCCGCTCGATCTCAATGCCCACACTGCGCGCATTGGCAATGATGTCGGGCTTCTCGATGCGCACCCGTGCGGCCACCACGCGCCGGTCCTTCAGGCAGGCGGCGGCGATCTTTTCCGCCAGCGTCTCCACCAGATTGACATGGCCCTCGGCCACCATGGCTTCAACCTTCCTCACCACGATTTCATAGGACACCACACTGTCAATGGTATCGGCCACCGGGTCGGTGCCCTCCAGCACCGACAGGTCGATGTTGACGATGATGCGCTGCGCCTTCAGCTTCTCGTGTTCGTGAATGCCCAGCGTGGCCATCACCGAGAGATCACGCACGAACACATGGCGCAGCCCCTTGGCGGCATCCGACACATGGTGCCCGATCATGGCTTTGCGACTCATTCCCTCACCTCCATCACATCTGGTGTCTGCCACGACAGATGCTGCCCACCGTCAAGCGCAATCATCTGGCCGGTCAACGCCGGCTGCGACAGGATGAACTTCACCGCCGCCGAAATTTCACCGGGCGACGTGCCGCGCTGTAGCAGGGTCAGGCCCGCCTGCTTGCGGAATTCCGCCTCATCCATGCGCGGCGACGGCAGCGCCGGACCGGGGCCAATGGCATTGACCCGGATGCGCGGCGCGAGCGCCTGGGCCAGCGTGCGGGTGGCCGTCCACAGGCCGGATTTGGAGGTGGTGTAGGAGAAAAACTGCGGATTGAGCTTCCACACCCGCTGGTCGATGATGTTGATGATGTTGCCCTCCGCCCCCGGCGGCAGCTGGCGGGCAAAGGCCTGGGCCAGCATGACGGGCGCGCGCAGGTTGATGTCCATGTGGCGGGCCCAGCTGTCGGGCGAAATCTGCCCCACCTCGTCAGGCTCGAACACCGAGGCATTGTTGATGAGACAGCAAAGCCCGGCAAAGGCGTCCGCGGCCTCGGCCACCAGCCGCTCCGGCGTGGCCGCATCGGCAAGATCGCCCACCACCACCACCGCCCGGCGGCCCATGGCGCGGATGGCCTCCGCCACCTCACCGGCAGCAGGCTGCGAGGCATGGGCATGAACCGCCACATCCCAGCCGTCACGGGCCAGATCAAGCGCCATCTGGCGGCCGATGCGCCGCGCCGCCCCGGTAATCAGAACCGATTTCACGCTCAACCCTTCGGCAGCAGGATGACGTAATGCTTCTTCACCGTCTTCACCGTTTCCCAGGTGCCCTTGAAGCCGGCGGGAATGATGAAGGCATCCCCCTTCCTGAAACGCCAGCTCTTGCCCTCGTCATTGGTCAGTTCCGCCACGCCGGAAATGATGTGGCAGAACTCCCATTCGTCATAGGACACCTTCACCTTGCCCTTCTTCGACTGCCAGATGCCGCAGTAAAGCCGCTCATCCTCGCCGGTGAAGTGGTTCCAAGTCTTGGTTGCGGCCTTGCCGGATATGAGCTTTTCGGCGGCGGGCGTGGCCCGCTCCGGCTGCGGCGCCTGCTTGCCCTTGGTTTTCATCACCACCAGATCAACCATCTTTTCCCTCCTTTGCCAGCGCCAGCAATTCGCGCCGGGTGGGCGCAAAATCATGATCAAGCCAATATTGTTCCAGCCGCCGCAAGGTGCGGCCCATCAGCGGACCGGGCGGAAAGCCCAAGCCCACCAGATCCTGCCCGGTGACCGGCATCCGTGGCGTGATCCAGCGTTCCGGCAGGTCGCGCAGCGCCCGCCAGCCGCCATCATCCAGAGCCGCCCCCGACAGCGCCCATGAAATGTCAACGCCATCCTCCCAGGCCTGGGCGCCGCGCGCATAGAGCAACACCCGCTGCTCATGCGCGGCCATGTCGGGCGCCACATCCGGCATGTTGAGGGCGGACATGATGCGCGCCGCCTCCTCATTGGCCAGCCGCAACCGGCTTTTCAGCTGTTCCGGCTCGGCCGCCAGCACCGCCAGCCGCAAAATGCCGTCGCGCGGCAGACGTTCCAGAACGGCAAACTGCTCCGTGAACGGAATGATCTCCGCCAGAATGCCGCTCTCGGCCATGACCATCAGCGTCGGCACCGCGCCCGGCGCCTCCAGAAGCTTCAACAGCTCCTGGCGGATGCGCTCCGCCGACAGACCGGCAATCCCCGTCTTCAGCGCCACACAGGCGGCAAGGCCGCGCTCGTCGGGGCGGCCCTCGCCAAACCGGGCATGAAAGCGGAAGAAGCGCAGAATGCGCAGATAGTCCTCGCGGATGCGCGCTGCTGCGTCGCCGACAAAGTTGATTCTGCGTGCCAGAAGATCGCGATAACCATTTGTATAGTCATACAATTTTCCGTGCGCATCACAGTAGAGCGCGTTCATGGTGAAGTCGCGGCGCAGGGCATCCGTCATCCAGTCCGAGGTGAAGGCCACCTGGGCATGGCGGCCATCGGTGGCCACATCCTGCCTCAGGCTGGTCACCTCGAAGGGCTGGCGCTCCACCACCACCGTCACCGTGCCGTGGTCAATGCCGGTGGGATGCACCGCAAAGCCTGCCGCCCGGCAGGCCAGCATGACCTGCTGCGGTGTGAGTGTGGTGGCAATGTCGATATCGGCAATGGCCACCCCCAGCAGCGCATTGCGCACTGCCCCGCCCGCCACCCGGCCCTCGCCGCCCGTCTCCGACAGCACGGCAAACAGGCGCTGCAGACGCGGCTCGTTCAGCCACGCCTCCTGCGCCAGCGAAGGCAGGGTCTGGGTCATGCCCCGTCACCATAGAGGCGAAGATAAAGCGCGCGCAACATGCCCGCCGTGGCCCCCCAGATGTAGTGCCGGTCATAGGGCATGGCATAATAATAGCGCGTCTTGCCGTTCCAGTCGCGGCTATGCTGCTGGTGGTTGGCGGGCGTCATCAGAAAGCGCAGCGGCACCTCGAACACCTCGTCCACCTCGCCCGCATGCGGGGTAATGGTGAAGCCTTCGCGCACCAGCGCCACCACCGGCGTCACGAAATAATTGGTCACCGTGTGATAGGCATCGAGAAAACCCAGCGGCTCGACGAAGCCCGCCGTCAGGCCGGTTTCCTCCTCGGCCTCGCGCAAGGCTGCCGCCACCGCCGTCTCATCGCCATCCAGCCTGCCGCCCGGAAAGGCCACCTGGCCCGCGTGTTTGGACATCTGGGCCGTGCGCCGGGTCAACAGCACGGTGAGTTCCGGCCGCCGCAGCACCAGCGGCACCAGCACCGCGGCGGGCCGGGGCGTCTGGCCGGGGGCAATCATCGCCGCCGCCGGATTGAGGTCATCATCGCTGAAGCGCGTCACATCCGGCGCCGTGGGCCGCAGCCTGCCCGCCCGCTCGCGCACGTCCGCTTCGCTGAATTGCCCGTCAGGTCTCAACATCAATCTCGCTTGCCCTCTGCATGGCAAAGAAGCGGCCACCCGACCAGATGCCGAACCAGCCGTCCCGCACCGTGCCCAGTTGCACCAATTCGTAATAGAGGCTGCGCGTCACCAGCGCCTCCAGCCCGCCCCGCACCCGCACATAGGGCTTCAGCCCCTCGCCCGAGGCCGCAAAGCGCAAGGGATGTTCCGGCCCCGCCGCCACCTCATCGTCCACATTGGTGTCGAAGTGCAGCTGTTGGCCCTCGCCCTCACCCTCGATGCGCAGCCGCACCGCCATGAACGGCGCATCATCCACCCGGATGCCCACCTTCTCCACCGGCGTCACCAGATAATACGCCTCGCCCTCGCGCCGCAGCACCGAGGCAAAGAGCTTCACCAGGGGGGCGCGGCCAATGGGCGTGCCAAGATAATACCAGGTGCCGTCCGCGCCGATCCGCATGTCGATGTCGCCGCAAAAGGGCGGGTTCCACTGCTCCGGCGAAACCCGCACCGGCGCGGTCAGGCCCTTGAGCAGGCCCGCCGCATCGCCGGGATTTTGCGCCTTCACCATTCTGCCACCCCTCCGCGCCGCAAGGCGCCTCTTTTAGGCCATTCTCATTGCCCAAGAACCGCCTATAAGACAGCCCCTGACAGCATGTCCCGACAGATAGGGCAGAATTGAGTTGAACACCATGTCCGCAGACCGTCTGACCAGCCAAGCCCTTCTTGCCCGCATGGAACAGGCGGGTAAGCAATTCGCCCGCGCCCGCCGCCACATCGGCCAGATCATCTTCGGCCAGGAACAGGTCATTGACGAGGCGCTCATTGCCCTGCTGGCCGGCGGCCATGCCCTGCTGGTGGGTGCACCGGGCCTCGCCAAGACCAGGCTGGTGGCCAGCCTGGGCAAGGTTCTGGGCCTTGCGGAACAGCGCATCCAGTTCACCCCCGATCTCATGCCCGCCGACATCACCGGCAGCGAAATCCTCGACGAGGACGCCAGCGGTTCCCGCGCCTTCCGCTTTGTGAAGGGTCCGGTGTTCTGCCAGTTGCTCATGGCCGATGAAATCAACCGCGCCTCGCCGCGCACCCAGTCGGCCCTGCTGCAGGCCATGCAGGAACATCACGTCACCGTGGCCGGCCAGCGCCATGACCTGCCCCGGCCCTTCCATGTGCTGGCCACCCAGAACCCCATTGAGCAGGAGGGCACCTATCCCCTGCCCGAGGCCCAGCTTGACCGTTTCCTTCTCGAAATTCAGGTGCCCTATCCGTCACGCGAGGCCGAGCGCCGCCTGATGATCGAAACCACCGGCGCTGCCGAGGGCGAGGCCGAAGCCGCCCTCACCGCCACCGAACTGGAGACCGCCCAGGCGCTGGTCCGCCAGATGCCGGTGGGTGAACAGGTGGTGGAGGCCATTCTGCGCGTGGTGCGCAGCGCCCGCCCCGGCCCGGAGGCCACAGCGGAGGTTTCCCGTCTGGTTGCCTGGGGTCCGTCGCCGCGCGCCGCCCAGGCCCTCATGCTGGGGGCGCGCGCCCGCGCCCTGCTGCAGGGCCGTCTGTCGCCCTCGCTTGATGATGTGGCCGCCCTGCTTGACCCGGTGTTGCGCCACCGCATGGCGCTCACCTTCGCTGCCCGCGCCGATGGCAAGACCGTGGCCGATGTCATTTCCGGTCTGAAGGCAGGCCTCGCCTGATCCCATGCGTGACACCGCCGCCAGCCTGAAACAGGCCCGCGCCGCCGAACAGGCGGCCGGTGATCTGCCTGCCCTGCTGGTGGCTGCGGAGCGTCTGGCCCAGGCCATCATGCTGGGCCAGCATGGCCGCCGCCGGGCCGGGCCCGGTGATGCCTTCTGGCAGTTCCGCCCCTATGGCTTTGGCGATTCCACCCAGCGCATTGACTGGCGGCGCAGCGCCAAGGCCTCGCGCCTGTTCATCCGCGAGAATGAATGGGAAGCCGCCAACACACTGTGGCTCTGGGTCTCGGCCTCGCCGCGCATGGATTATGCCTCGCCTCTGGCCCGCGAGACAAAGCGCAGCCGCGCCCTGCTGCTGGCGCTGGCCATGGGCTTTCTGGCGCTGGAGGGCCATGAACGCGTCGGCCTGCTGGCGGGGGAACCGCCGGTGCTTGCCCGTGCCGGCCTGCCGCGCCTTGCCGCCGAACTGCTGGCCGCAACGCCAGAGCCCCTGCCGCCCCGGGCCAGGCTGTCGCGCGCTTCCGCCCTTGTCATCGCCGCGGATTTTCTCGACCCCCTCACCGCCATCGAGGCCGCACTGACGCCGCTCGCCGCGCAAGGCGTGAAGGGCCATCTCGTGCAGGTGACCGACCCCGCCGAGGAAACCCTGCCCTTTTCCGGCCGCACCGAATTTCTCGGACTGGATACGCCACAGCGCCTGCTGGCCGGCCGGGCCGAGGCGCTGCGCGCCGCCTATGTGGAGAAATTCGCCGCCCAGCGCGACGGCGTGCAAACCATCGCCCGCCGCCTTGGCTTCACCTTCACCGTGCACCACACCGACCGCGCCCCCGCCGCCACCCTGCTTGCCCTTCATGCCCTCATCGGCCAGCGCCTGCCGCCGCAGGCCGGGGGGGTGGCATGAACGTCCTCAGCTTTGTCAATCCGCTGGCCCTCACCGCCCTTCTGGCCCTGCCGGTGCTGTGGTGGCTGCTGCGCTTCACCCCGCCCAAGCCGCAGACCGTGCGCTTTCCGCCGCTTCGCCTTCTGCTGGAACTGGTGAACCGTGAGGAAACGCCCGACAAGACGCCCTGGTGGCTGCTGCTGTTGCGCATGGCGCTGGCCGCCGCCGTCATCATTGCCGTGGCCGGGCCGGTGCTGGCGCCGCGCCCGTCCAGCACTGCCACCAGCCGCCAGCCGCTGCTCATGGTGGTTGATGACGGCTGGGCTGCCGCCGCCCAGTGGGACCAGACGGAAGCACGGCTGCTGTCACTCATCCGCGAAGCCGAGGGCGAAGGCCGCACCATAACGCTTGCCACCACCGCGCCTGGCCCGGCGCAAAATCTCGCCAGCCTGAATGCCGCCGAGGCCGCCGCCCGCGCCCGCACCATCAGGCCCGTGGCCCTGAGCACCGACCGGCTGGCCGCCCTCACCCAGATCAAAGCCGCCGTCACCGGCCCGCATGACATCATCTGGCTTTCCGATGGCCGCGACAGTGCCAGTGCCCGGCCCTTTGCCGAAGGGCTGCTGGCGCTCGCCCCCGGCACCACCCTGTCTGTTGCCGTGCCGGAGCATGCGCCACTGGCCCTGGCGCCACCGAAGCTCAGCGATGCCGGGGTGGCTTTCACCGTGCTGCGTGATACCGCCGCGGGACCGGCCAGTGCCAGCGTCATCGCCACCTCGGCCAAGGGCCTGCCGCTGGGCGAGGCAACCGCGCTGTTTGCACCGGGGGCGGCCAGCGCCACCACCCGCCTCGACCTGCCGCTGGAACTGCGCAACACCCTGCGCACCGCCACGATCGCCGGTGAGCGTCATGCCGGGGCGCGCCAGCTGTTTGATGACCGCTCGCAGCGGCGCAGCGTGGCGCTGCTGTCCTCGGCCACCCAGGAACAGTCCCAGCCGCTGCTGTCACCCCTGCATTATGTTTCCGCCGCCCTTGAACCCTTTGCCACGCTGGAGCGCCCCGCCGCCGCCGACGATGTGGTGGCGCGCCTCGACGGCGGCCTGTCCATGCTGGTGCTGGCCGATGTGGGCGTGCTGCCGGAAGGCGTGCAGGCTGCTGTGGGCCAGTGGGTTGAGCGCGGCGGCCTGCTGCTGCGCTTTGCCGGGCCGCGCCTGGCCGCCGCCAGCGATGCGCTGGTGCCGGTGCTGCTGCGTCAGGGCGGCCGCGCCTTCGGCTCCAGCCTCAGCTGGGAACAGCCGCAGGGCCTGCAGCCCTTCCCCGCCGCCAGCCCCTTTGCCGGTCTTGTGCCCGACCCCGAGGTCACCGTGCGCCAGCAGGTTCTGGCCGAGCCGGTGAGCGATCTGGCCGCCCACAGCTGGGCCAATCTCGCCGACGGCACGCCGCTCATCACGGCCTCACCGCGCGGCAAGGGTGTCATTGTGCTGGTCCACACCACGCCCAATGCCGACTGGTCCAACCTGCCGCTCTCCGGCCTGTTCGTGGACATGATGCAGAAGCTGGTGGAAATGGCCCCGCCCGCAGGCTCCGGCGGCACCACCATGGCCGCCACTGCCGACACGGCCTTTGCCCCCATGAGCCTGATGGACGGCTTCGGTGATCTGGTGCCGCCCGGCCCCGCCGTGGCCCCCATTGCCGCCGCCGCCTTTGACCGCGCCACCGCCACGGCGCTGACTCCGCCCGGCCTCTATGCCCGCGGTGCTGAAGACCGCGCCATCAATCTTGCGCTGGCCCCCGCCGATCTCACCGCCATCGGCAGCCTTCCGGCAGGCGTGCAGCGCCTGAGCAATGATCCCGCCCCGCGCCTGGCTCTGGCGCCGGCCCTGTTCACCGCCGCGCTGCTGCTGTTCCTGCTCGACATGCTGGCGAGCCTGTGGCTCGGCGGCGCCTTCCACCGTGGCCGCACCGCCGCATTGGCACTGGCGCTGCTGCTGCCGCTGCCGCCCTCTGGCCATGCCCAGACGGCGGATGAATTTGCCCTGCAGGCCAGTCTGGAAACCCGGCTCGCCTATGTTGAAACCGGAGATGCCGCCGTGGACGCCGCCAGCAGGGCGGGCCTTACCGGCCTCGGCTTCATCCTGCGCGACCGCACCTCGGTCAGCCTTGCGGCACCCATGGCGGTCACGCTTGAACGCGACGAAATATCGTTCTTCCCGCTGCTGTACTGGCCCATCAGCGCCGAAACCCCAAAGCCTTCAGCCGCCGCACTCGCCCGGCTCACGGCCTATATGAAACAGGGCGGCACGCTGTTCTTTGATCTGGGCGATGACGGCCTCACCGACCAGCTGGGCGGCCAGACGCAGGCGGGGGCAGCACTGCGCCGCATCACCGCCGAACTCGATCTGCCGCCGCTTGAGCCGGTGCCCGCCAACCATGTGCTGACCCGCAGCTTCTATCTGCTCAAGTCCTTTCCGGGCCGCAGTGCCGCAGGCCAGCTCTGGGTGGAACAGCAACCCCAGGACGATGGCGCGCCCACCACCAGCGACGGCGTGTCGCCGGTTCTCATCGGCAGCAATGACTATGCCGCCGCCTGGGCGCTCGACGATCAGGGCAATGCCCCCTATGCCATGGCCGCAGGCGGCGAGGAGCAGCGCGAAATGGCCTGGCGCACCGGCGTCAACATCGTCATGTATGCGCTGACCGGCAATTACAAATCCGACCAGGTTCACCTTGAGACCATCCTGAAAAGGCTGGGCGAATGAACGGCTGGAGTGTGCATTTTGCCCCGCTGCTGCCGCCGCCCTTGCTGGCGGGACTGGCCCTCATTGCGGCCGTGCTGCTCGGCCTCATGATCTGGCACCGGTGGCGCGGTGCGGCGCTGCGCGCCGCAGCACTCGCCCTGCTGCTGGCGGCGCTGTTCAACCCCAGCCTCCGCCAGGAAGACCGCCAGCCCATTGCCGACATTGCCGTGGCGGTGGTGGACCAGAGCCAGAGCCAGCAAACCGGCAACCGTCCCGCCCGGACGGCTGAGGCCCTCGCCGCCCTCACCGCCCAGGTGAAGGGGCTGGGCATGGAGCTGCGCACCGTGACCGTGCGCTCGGGGCTTGATGCCCAGGGCGGCACCCGGCTCATCGCCGGGCTGGAACGGGCGCTCGCCGACATTCCGCCGGAACGCTTCGCCGGGGCGGTGTTCATCAGCGATGGCGCCGTCCATGATGTGCCCGCCGATGTGAAGCCGCTGGCGGCGCACGGCCCTCTCCATGCCCTCATCACCGGCAGCAAGGAAGAGACCGACCGCCGCGTGGTGATCGACGAGGCGCCGCGCTTTGCCATCACCGGCAAGGAACAGCATCTCCGCTTCCACCTTGATGACGGGGCGGGTCAGCCGTCAGCCCCCGTCGCCGTCACCCTGCGCCGCGACGGCGGCACGCCGGAAACCATCACCGTCACCCCCGGCCAGAGCGTCGATCACGCCTTCACCCTCGACCATGCCGGTGCCAGCATGATCGAGATCGAGGCCCCGGCGCTGGCCCAGGAACTGACCACCGCCAACAACCGCGCCATCATTGCCGTGCAGGGGGTGCGCGACCGGCTCAAGGTACTGCTGGTGTCGGGCCAGCCCCATGCCGGTGAACGGGTCTGGCGCAGCCTGCTCAAATCCGACACGGCGGTGGATCTCATTCATTTCACCATTCTGCGTTCCACCGACGGCATGGACCCCACGCCCTCCTCCGAACTCGCCCTCATTCCCTTCCCCACCGGCGAATTGTTTGGCGACAAGCTGAAGGAGTTTGACCTCGTCATCTTCGACCGTTACCGCATGCGCGACGTGCTGCCCGACCTCTATCTCATGAACGTCGCCGACTATGTGAAAAAGGGAGGCGCCCTGCTGGTGGCCTCGGGGCCGGAGGTGGAAACGCCGGAAAGCCTCTACAATTCCCCGCTGACCGATGTGCTCGCCACCGCCGCCACCGGTACGGTGACCGAAGACGCCTTCCGCCCTGCCATCACCGGTCAGGGCCGCCGCCATCCGGTCACCCAGGGCCTGCCGGGCGGCGATGCCGACCCGCCGCGCTGGGGCCGCTGGTATCGCACCGTTGATGTGAAACCGCCCGCCGCCGGCGCTGCCGTGGTGATGGCGGGCGCAAATGCTGCGCCGCTTCTGGTGCTGTCGCGCCAGGGCGAAGGCCGGGTGGCCGAATTGCTGTCCGATCATGGCTGGCTGTGGAGCCGGGGGCATGACGGCGGCGGCCCGCAGATGGAGCTGCTGCGCCGGCTGGCCCACTGGCTGATGAAGGAGCCCGATCTGGAAGAGGAAAAACTTTCGGCCCGCCAGCAGGGCGAGACCCTGACCGTCGAACGCCGCAGCATGGCCGATGCCGCAGGCGATGTGACGGTGACGCTGCCTTCCGGCAAAACCGAGACGGTGAAGCTTCAGCCCGCGGGGCCCGGCCGCTTCACCGGCACCGTGCCGGTTGCTGAGAGCGGCATGGCGCGCCTGTCGGATGGCACCCTCACCGCCGCCGCCGGTCTCGGCAATGGCGATGCCCGCGAGGCCATGGATGTGCGCGCCACCGCCACGGTGCTGGCGCCGCTGGTGCAGGCGGCGGGCGGCGGCCTGTTCTGGCTCGAGGACGGCATGCCGCGCATTCTGGCCCAGGCGAAGAACCGGCCCATGACCGGGCCTAACTGGCTGGCGCTGCGCGCCAATGGCCTGTCGCGCACCCTGGCCGTCAGGGAACTGCCGCTGTTTTCAACTTTGCTGGCGCTGGCGGCCCTGCTCCTCGCCCTCACCTTCATGTGGCACCGCGAGGGTCGCTAACGCATCATCCCGAAAAGTGCGGAACGCGGTTTTCGGACAGGATGATGCGAAATGACTCCATCATCCCGAAAAGTGCGGAACGCGGTTTTCGGACAAGATGATGCGAAATGACTCCATCATCCCGAAAAGTGCGGAACACGGTTTTCGGACAGGATGATGTGGAAAGCCTCACCCCCGCCGCAGGCGGGCGATAATGTCATCATGCCGCCAGGGCGGCAGCATCAGGCCGGAGGCTCCGGCCAGTGCGCCGGGCTTCAGTTCGAGATGGAGAAAGCGCGCCCTGTTGAGCGGCCCCGGCATGAGAATGGCCTCGTGCGGCAGGGGCGCAAATCCCACCTTGGCGTAATAGGGCGCATCCCCTACCAGCACCACCAGCCCATGGCCCTGCGCCTTGGCCAGGGCCAGACCATGGCGCATCAGCATCAGGCCAAGGCCCCGGCCCTGAAGGCCCGGATCCACCGCCAGCGGCCCCAGCAGCAGCGCCTCATGCCCGGCCAGACCGATCTTCACCGGCCAGAAACTGATGGTGGCCACCAGCGCAGCGCCGTCCCGCACCACAAAGGACAGGCCCGGCACGGCTGCACTGCCCTCACGTAGCCGATAGCTGCTCTTGGTCCGGCGGGTCATGCCGAAACACCGGTCAAGCAGGGCATCAATGGCGGGCTGATCAGCCGCCGTGGCAGGCACGGGAGAAAGGGAAGACGTCATCACATCACACAAGAAGCTCGGAAGGGCGGTGGTCCGCCAGCATCAGGGTGATGGCCAAACGGACCGGTTACACGGGCAGGAGGAACTGCCGTGCGCGTCGTCGCGAAACCGTGGTCCGGATGATGGTCATGGAGAGCGCGCATAAACCCTGCGCCCGCGCCGGTCAAGCCTCACCAGCGCGCCTCGCCCTTCCGCCCCTCGACAATTTCCGCGATGCGCCGCGCCGTGCCGCCGCTGGTGCCCTCCGGCAGGGCGGCTATGGGAAAGAACCGGGCCGCGCGGATTTCCGCCGTTGGCCGCCACGCCTCCCGCGCGAAGCTGCGCACCACAAACACCGCCACATGGTCGCCGCGAAAATTCTCGTCATTGAGGAAAACGCCATGCAAGACGGGCTCGCCCTGCATCACCACGCCCGCCTCCTCGCGGAGTTCGCGGCGGGCCGCCTCGGCCAGGGTTTCGCCGCGTTCCACCCCGCCGCCCGGCAAAATCCAGCCCGGCGCATAGGAATGGCGCACCAGCAGCACTTCCCGGTCGAAGGCCCCCAGCACCGCCACCCGGACCCCCAGCGTCATGCCCCTGACCTGACGGTAATAGGGGTGCAGCAGAGCAACCGAGGCCGCCCGGAACAGTGCCCGCTTCATTGCCTTTGCCATCGCCATGGCCTCTCCCTTGAGTTCGCGGTTCCAAACCTCTATTCCTCCGCCCATCATGCGGCAAGTTCTGAACATTTTCTTCAAGGCCGAAGGCACCAAGCCCTGGCTGGTGCTGCTCGGCCTGCTGCTGGCCGGCATGGCCGAGGCGCTGGGCATGACCACGCTGCTGCCCGCTGCCGCGGCCATCCTCGACCCGACTTCGGCCGGAACCGGCATTGGCGCCACCATCCGCGGCGTCATCGAGCGGCTGGGCATCACGCCCACGGTTGGCTCCATGCTGGCCATCATTGTTGGCCTCATGCTGTTCCGGGCCATCCTGTCCTTTGCCGCCATGGTCTATGCCGGCATGACCGCGGCCCGCGTTTCCATCAACCTGCGCCGCCGCCTTATTGCCGCCCTGTTCAACGCCCGCTGGCGCTTCTATTCCGATCAGCGCAGCGGCCGCATGGCCAACGCCATCAGCAACGATGCCACCCGCGCCGGGGACGCCTATAATCTGGCGGCCGCCCTGACGGCCAACATCTTCCAGCTTCTCGCCTATGCGGTGGTGGCGCTGCTGGTGGACTGGCGCGTCGCCCTGGTGGGCTTCTTCTCCGGCTCCCTCATGGCGCTGGCCACCGGCTGGCTGGTGCGCCTGTCAAAGCGCTCCAGCTACAAGCAGACCGACCGCCAGTCGCAGTTGACCGGCGACATGGTGGACATGATCACCAACATCAAGGCCCTCAAGTCCATGAACCGCTACGGCTTCATGATCGACGGGCTGAGCCAGCAGTTGCACCGTCTGAAGCGCACACTGGTCACCCTGCAACTGGCCAAGCATGGCGTGTCCTATGGCAATGATGCGCTGGTCGCCGTGCTGATCGCCTTTGGCGCCTGGCTGATGCATGTCTACTGGCACAAGACCTTGCCGGAAATGGTGGTGATGGGCATTGCCTTCGTCCAGATCGTCTCCAGCGTCTCCAAGTTCCAGAAGCAGCTGAACACCGCCATCCAGATGGAAAGTGCCTTCATCCGCACCGAACAGCTGATCGCCGGAGCCGAGGCCGAACGTGAGGTGCTGACTGGCACGGCAGCGCCCCACCTCGGCACCGGCGCGCGCTTTGCCAATGTCAGTTTCGGCCATGGCGATGCCCCGGTGGTGAAGAACGTGAGCTTTGCCATTCCGGCCGGCCAGATCACCGTGCTGCAGGGACCGTCGGGGGCGGGCAAGACCACCCTCATTGATCTGCTCATCGGCCTCCATCTGCCGCAAGCGGGTGACATCTTCATCGGCACCGATGCCATCCAGACCGTGGACCTGAAGGCCTGGCGCCAGCGCATCGGCTATGTGCCGCAGGAGCTGGTGCTGTTCCATGACACCATCCGCACCAACATCACCCTGGGCGATCCGTCCCTCGGCGACGAGGCGGTGCGGGCCGCCCTCGAACAGGCCGGTGCCACGGATTTCATCGCCTCGCTGCCGCATGGCCTCGACACGGTGGTGGGCGAAATGGGCGGCAAGCTGTCGGGCGGCCAGCGCCAGCGCATTTCTCTGGCCAGGGCACTGGTCAAGCAGCCTGAACTGCTCATCCTTGATGAAGTGACCAGCGCCCTCGACCCCGAGGTTGAAGCCGCCATTGTGGCCAACATCTCGGAATTGCGCGGCCGCTACACCATCATTGCCATCACCCACCGTCCGGCCTGGACCGCCATTGCCGATCAGCTCTATCAGGTGCAGGCTGGCCATGTGCGCCCGGTTGCCACCCAGCGCACGCCCAGATCTGCCAGCAAACGAAAGCCGCGCCCGTGACCGTCACCATCCGTGAAGTCCGCAGCCGGGCCGACAGGATCGCCTTCCTCAAGGTGCCCTTCGCCCTCTACCGCAATGACCCCAACTGGGTGCCGCAACTGTTCTTCGAGCGCCTGGAACATCTGAGCGAGAAGAAGAACCCCTATTTCGACCATGCCGAGGCACAGCTGTTCATCGCCGAACGCCAGGGCAGCGCCGTGGGCCGCATCTCCGCCCAGATCGACCGGCTGCACCTTGAGCGCTACAACGACGCCACCGGCCAGTTCGGCTTTCTCGAGGCCGAGGACGACCCGCAGGTTTTTGCCGCCCTGTTTGCCGCCGCCGAAAACTGGCTGCGGGCGCGCGGCATCCGGCGTGTGCAGGGGCCCTTCAGCTTCTCCATCAATGACGAAGTGGGCCTGCTCATCGACGGTTTCGATACACCCCCCAACATCATGATGGGCCACGCCCTGCCCTATTACCGGCAGCGCGTGGAGGAAAAGGGCTTCACCAAGGCCAAGGACGTCATTGCCTATTACTATGACGCCCATGCCAAGCTGCCGCCGGTTGTTGAAAAGGTTTTCACCCGCGCCATGGCCTCGCCCGACATATCGGTCAGGCCCATCGACATGAAGAACCTGAAGCGCGACCTGGCCATCATCATGGACATCTTCAATGATGCCTGGTCGGACAACTGGAACTTCGTGCCCTTCACCCAGCGCGAACTGGAAGCACTCGGCACCAATCTGAAGATGCTGGTGAAGCCGGAATATGTCTCCATCGTGAATTACAAGGGCGAGCCCGCCGCCATGGCGGTGACCCTGCCCAATCTCAACGAATGGATTGCCGGACTGAACGGCCGCCTTCTGCCCTTCGGCTGGGCCAGGCTGCTGCGCGAAGTGATCCGCAAGCGGCCGCGGACCGGGCGCATGCCGCTCATGGGCGTGCGCAAGAAATACCAGTCGGGCCTGCTCGGCTCATCGCTGGCCATTGCCGCCATCAAGACCGTCAATGACTATCACTACGGCCGCGGCACCCGCGCCGGAGAGGTGGGCTGGGTGCTGGAGGACAACACCGCCATGCGCCACATCATCGAAACCCTCGACAGCAAGCCCTACAAGACCTACCGCGTGTTTGAAAAGGCCCTGTAATGGCAGAGCATTCCTGGCAGGCGCTGGTGCTGGCGGCGGGCCGCGGCCCCGATGACCCCATGGCGCGCGCCTATGCCATCACCCACAAGGCCGGCCTGATGCTGGCGGGCAAGCCCATGCTGCTGCATGTGGTGGAGGCGCTGCGCCATTCCCCCGGCATTGCCGGCATTACTGTGGTCATTGAGAATGAGGCGCTGCTCAACGCCATTCTGGGGCCAGACCGGGGCGACGTTGCCTTTGCCCCCGCCATGGCCTCCGCCCCGGCCTCCGCCATGGCGGCCATGCGCACCCTTGCCTATCCGGTGCTCATCACCACCGGCGATCATGCCCTCCTCACCCCGGCCATGATTGCCTGCGTGCTGGAACAGGCCGAGCGCAACGAGGCCGATGTCGGTGTGGCCCTGGCCACCGCTGAGACCATCACCGAACATTGGCCGGAAACCCGGCGCACCTATTTCGCCCTCGGCCCCGACCGCGTTTCCGGCTGCAACCTCTTTGCCATCCGCCACCCGCGCGGCCTGAAGCTGCTTGACCGCTGGCAATATCTCGAAGGCGTGCGCAAGAAGCCGTGGCGTCTGGTGGCCGCCTTCGGCATGAAGCCGCTGTGGCTCTTCCTCACCGGCCGGATCAATCTGGACCGCGCCTTCCGGCTGGTCGGACAGCGCCTCGGCCTCACCATCCGGCCCATTCTCATGCCCTTTGCCGAAGCGGCCATGGATGTGGACAAACCGTCCGACAAGGACCTGGCAGAACAGATCCTGCTGGCCCGCGCAACCGCTGACGTCGATGCCGATCAGCACGAGTCTGATCCGCTTTCCCCGCCCGCGCCAAACCGCTAAAAGCGGAACTCCGATTCAACCCGCATCCGCGCCCCGTGATCTTCACCCTCGCCCAGCTTTCCGACGTTCATCTCGGCCCCCTGCCCAGGGGCGCCATCTGGCGCGACTTCTCGCCCAAGCGGATCATCGGCGGCGCCTCCTGGCTGTTCAACCGGCAGCACATGCATGTGCCGGAAATTGCCGCCGCCCTGCGCGCCGACATCATGGCCGCCCGGCCTGATCACATCGCCCTCACCGGCGATCTGGTCAACATTGCCGCCCCGGCGGAATTTCCCCGCGCCGCCCAATGGCTTCAGGACTTTGCCCCCCCGGCCGACCTGTCCTTCATTCCCGGCAATCACGACACCTATGTGCCGGTTTACTGGGAACGCGGCCTGAAAGTGCTGGAACCGTGGATGAAGGGGGACATGACCGTGGCCAATGCGGTCATTTCGCCGCTTCTGGCCACACCCTTTCCCTATGTCCGGCTGCGCCGCAATGTGGCCCTCATCGGCCTGTCCACCGCCGTGCCCCAGTCGCTGCGCAAGGCCGGCGGCAGCCTGGGGCCGGGGCAGATTGCGGCGATGGCCCACCTGCTCCGCCAGCTGCGCGAGCGCGGCTATTACCGCGCCGTGATGATCCATCATCCGCCGCTGCCCGGCCAGAACAGCCCGCGCAAGGCCCTGACCGACGCCGAAGCCTTCACCGAGGTGCTCATTGCCGAGGGTGCCGAACTGGTGCTGCACGGCCACAATCACCGCGCCATGAACACCCCCCTGGCGGGCCGCCACGGCCCGGTGCCGGTCATCGGCGTGCCGTCGGCCTCCATGGTGGAGGGCGGCGTGCGCGATCCGGCTGCCTGGAACCGCTACACCATCGAACGCCGTGACGGCCGCTGGCACACAGAGGTTTCGGTGCGCCGCTGGCATGCCGCCTCGGCCAGCCTGGTGGATGCCGACAGCTTCCAGCTTTGATCCCGCCGCCCGACCGGCTACACTCCCCCCGATGAACCCCACCCTGGAAAAATTCGGCTATCCCGGCAGTGTGCTGCTTGAGCTTGCGCACTGGGTGGTGCTGCTGCGCCCGGCCCAGGCCACGCTGGGAGCACTTGTTCTCGGCGCCAGGTCCCACGCCCGCAGCTTTGCCGCCCTGCCGCCAGAGGCACATGCCGAACTGGCCACCGCCAGCCGCCGCATCGAGGCGGCCCTGGCCGCCTTCCGGCCCCATGACCGCCTCAACTATCTGATGCTGATGATGGTCGATCCGGAGGTTCACTTTCACGTTCTGCCGCGCTATGCCACCGTACAGAATTTCAACGGCACGGCCTTTCCCGACCCCGGCTGGCCCGGCCTGCCCGACCTCAAATCCGCCCCGGTCTTGACCGAGGCTCAGCGCCTTGACCTTCACCGCGCCCTGGCGCACGCCTTCACCGCAACCGCCAGAGCCTGACCCCGTGCTGAAAACCCTCGACCGCTACATTCTGCGACAGGTGGCCACGCCGCTCACGGCGGCACTGGCCATTGGCCTGTCCATGATGCTGGCCGAGCGTCTGGTGCGCCTGCTCGATGTCACCCTGGGCAAGAACAATTCCTTCGGCGTGGTCTTCGAGATGCTGGGCTATCTGGTGCCCCACTATCTCGCCACGGCCATTCCCGCCGCCCTGTTCCTTGGCCTGCTGCTGGGCTTCAACCGCCTGTCCAAGAACAGCGAAATCACCGCCGCCCTGGCCTCCGGCGTGGGGCTGCACCGCCTGGCCCGTCCGGCCATTCTGCTGTCGGTCGCGTTCCTCGGCCTGTCGCTGGCCGTCTATGGCTGGCTCAAGCCCATCTCCTACTATGCCTACCGCTCGGTGCTGTTCAACGTGAAGAACGTCGAAATCTTCTATCTGGCCGAGGAAGGCGTGTTCATGCAGTCCGGCAGCCGCACCTTCATTCTCGACAAGCTCGACCACGCCACCAACACCTTCGAGCGCATCTTCCTGTTCGACTACAAAGGCCCCGGCGGCTCCGAAACGCTCACCGCCACCAACGGCCAGCTCATTCCCGTGCCGGGTGAAAAACGCCCGGTGCTGCGCCTCGAAAACGGCCACCGCCTGGTCATCAACCGCTGGCCCACGCTGGACGAGAATGCCCCCCCGCCCGTGGCCGAAACGGGCGCCTTCGGGCAGATTGACACGCCGCTGGGCAAGCTTGATCTCAAGGCCTTCCGGCCGCGCGGCCAGGACGAGCGCGAATTGACCCTGCCCGAACTCTACCAGAAGCTTGACGCCCCGCCCACCGACGCCACGCCCCAGTCCATGCGCGCCGAATTCCACAAGCGTCTGGTCAGCATCCTGTCCATGCTGATCCTGCCCTTCCTTGCCATTCCCTTCGCCATCGGCGACAGCCGCAGCCCGCGCAGCTACCGTATCGGCGTGGCCCTTGTCATTCTCATCGCCTATCACGAAATCATCGAGCAGGGGGCCATTGCCATCAAGGCCTCGGGCGCGCCGCCGCTGCTGGCCGTCTGGCTGCCTTTCGTGCTGCTTGCCAGCTTTGCGTTGTGGCGCTTCCGCGAAGCCTGCATTCACCTGCGCAGCGGCCGCCTCGATGCCATCCTCGAAACGGTCTACAGCCGGATCAGCCCCTACTGGAAAAGCTTCCGCCGCCGCATTGACTGGGAGGCCGAGGAATGAGAGTTCTCGCCTGGATGCTGACCCGCATGGTGCTGGTGCGCTTTGTCTCCATTCTCATCGGCATCAGCCTGTTCGTGCTCACCCTTGAAGTGGTCGCCTATGCCAAGGAAATCCTGGCCGCGGGCCATGGCTCCCTGGGCTTCATTTTCCACTATGCCGTGATGCGATCGCCGGCCGTGCTGGCGGTTTTCCTGCCCATGAGCCTGCTGCTGGCCATGCTGCTCACCATGACCGAACTGTCCTACCGCAACGAACTGACCGCCATCTGGGGGGCGGGCGTGTCGCCGCTGCGCATTGTCTCCATGCTGCTGCCGGTTGCCATCATCACCGGCGGCATGCTGTTCCTGCTCAACAATTATGCCGCGCCCGCCGCCGCCCCCACCCTGCGCGCCTGGGGCATTGCCGACTATGCCGACAAGAAGGTGCAACTGGGCGAGAAGGATCCGCTGTGGATGCGCTCCGGCCCCGACATTCTGCGCGCCGCCGCCGCCAACGATGACGCCACCACCCTTGAGGATGTGGTGATTTTCCGGCGCGATGCACAGGGCCTGCTGCATGAGCAGATCTTTGCCAAGACCGCCCATCTCGAGGGTGACCGCTGGAACCTGTCCGATGTCACCATCTACACGCGCTTCAACCTGCCGCCCAACCGGCTGGCCACCCTGATCTATTCCGGCGCCATGAAACCGGCCGCCGCCGGTGCCCGCTCCGGTGATCCGGAGGAAATGACCCTGAGCGACCTCAGCTATTTCATCAGCAATGCCGGTTTTGGCGTGCGCCCGGTCTGGGTCTATCAGACCTGGTGGCACAAGCGCCTGACCGCGCTGCTCACCACCATCGCCATGATCGCGCTTTGCATTCCGCTGGCCTCGCACTTCCGGCGCGGCGGCGGCATTGGTGTTCTGTTTGCGGCCGGCGTCGGGCTGGGCTTCATCTATTTCATCATCGACGGCATTGCCATGTCCGTGGGCGAACTGGGCTTTGTCACACCCTGGCTCGCCGCCTGGATGCCCACGCTAGTCTTTGCCCTTCTGGCGGTGGCCATGTCGCTCCGCGCCGAACGGGTCTGAGCCATGGACAAGACTGTGAAAGCAAAAAAGAAAAAAGCCGCCAGGCCGCCTGCTGCCGCTGCCGCCGCGGGGGCGGAAACCGCCACGCCGCCCCTCGGGGAAAGCCCCGCGCCGCGCCGCGAACTCACCGGCTTTTCGCCGGTTCTGTGCCTGCTGGGCGACAGTGCCCTGCGGCTGTTTGGCCGCAGCCTGCCGGAACGCCTCAAGCTGCAATTCGCCCGCGAGGGCATCACCGCGGTGAAAACCCTGGATGAAGCCCGTGATCATAACGGCCCCATCATTCTGGTGCGCGCCGACTGTGTGCTCGATCCGCCGCTCATTCAGGCCGTGGTGAAGCGGCCGCAGTTTGTGCTGCTGGCCAGCGATGACAGTGCCGCCCCCCTCGCCGCCCACATCCGCAAGGACAGCCTTGACAGGGCGGTGGCCGCCCTGCAGGGAAAGGGCGTGCCCGCCGGGCTTCTGGCCCGCCGCCCCGGCGAGCTTGATGCCCAGTTCTGGAAGGCGCTGCGCAAGCGCGAGGTGCCCTATGCCCTGACCGCCACAGCCGACACCCTGAAGGCGGTGGCCTGGCGGGTGTTCATGGGCACCTACAAGGGCGCCACCGATCTTGTTACCAAGCACGTCTGGCCGCGCCCTGCCTTTCACGTCACCTCCTGGCTGGCTGAACGCGGCGTCACCCCCAACATGGTCACCACGGTCGGCGCCATCGCCACGGTGCTGGCCTTCGTGCTGTTCTGGCGCGGCGACTATGCCCTGGGCCTCATTGCCGCCTGGGCCATGACCTTTCTTGACACGGTGGACGGCAAGCTGGCCCGCACCACCCTCACCTCATCCAAATGGGGTGACGTCTTTGACCACGGCATCGACCTCATCCACCCGCCCTTCTGGTATGTGGCCTGGGCACTGGGTCTCGCTGCCTGGGGTGTGGTCTGGCCCGCCGCCACCTTCTGGTGGGTCATCGCCATCATTCTCGGCGGCTATGTGCTGCAACGGCTGATGGAGGGCATCGCCATCAAGTGGCTGGGTCTGGAAATCCACATCTGGCGGCCCATTGATACGCTGTTCCGTCAGGTGACGGCGCGGCGCAACCCCAACCTCATCCTGCTCAGTCTGTCGGTGCTGGCGCGGCGGCCCGACTGGGGCCTGCTGGCGGTGGCGGCCTGGACCCTCATCTGCCTGGTGCTGCACGGGCTGCAACTGGCCCAGGCCCTGCGCGCCAAGGCAAAACAGGGCGGCGGTCCACTGGTGTCGTGGATGACCCGGCCATGAGCCGCGCCGGCCTGCTGGTCAACCCGCGTGCCGCTCAGGGCAAGGGCAAGGGTCCGGCGCTGGCCGAGCGGCTGAACCACGATGCCTCCGTCTCGCTTGCCCGGCTTGATGACTTTGCCGCGCTGGAAGGCCACCTCCGCCGCTTCGCCGCCGAAGGCGTCAGCCATCTGTTCATCAGTTCCGGCGACGGCACCATACAGGCCATCCAGACCCTGCTGGCGGAAAACGCCATCTTCCCGGCCCGGCCCGCCCTTGGCCTTCTGCCCCACGGCACCACCAACATGACCGCCGCCGATCTCGGTTTCAGAAGCCGTGACCTCGATGCCCAGGCCCACTTCATCCGTTCCCTGAACATCACCCGGACCAGCACCCGCCCCACCCTGCGCATTGCCAACCCGGCTGACGGCAGGCCGCGCCACGGCATGTTCATGGGCACCGGGGCCGTGTCGGAAGCCACCCTCTATTGCCAGCGCGTCTTCAATGCCCGTGGCGTCACCGGCCACTGGGCCACCTTCGCCACCCTGGCGGGGGCGGTGGGCAAGGCCGCCTTTGCCCGGCCCAACCCGCATGATCCCCACCGTTTCGACCGGCCCTATGAACTGGCGCTGGAGGCCGACGGCCACCGCCTTGCGGCGGGCAGCCACCTCATGGTCATCGCCACCACGCTGCACAAGCTGATCCTTCATGCCCGGCCCTTCTGGGCCGGCGGCGGCGCGGGCGCCATCCGCGCCAGCCTTTTCCCCTATCCCGTGCCCAATGTGTTCCGCTGGCTTCTGCCCATCATGTATGGCGGCGAACAGCGCCGCATGCCGCCGGGGGCGCAGTCGCTGCGCGCCAACCGGCTGGCCATTTCCTCGCGCGTTTCCTATGTGGTGGACGGCGAATTTTTTGCCGGGCCCGAGGGCGAGGCCCTGCGCGTGGAAACCGGGCCTGAATTCACCTATATGCTGGGCTGATGGACGCCCTCGCCACCTTTGCTGCCCGCGCACTCCGCCGCGCTCTGCCGCCGGAAACCCTGGCCATGGCGGAGGCCATCCGCAGCCGCCACCACAATGTGCAGGCTGTGCTCGCCTATGGCTCCACCCTGCGCGGCGTTGCCACCGCCGACACGCTGATGGATTTCTATGTGCTGACCGCGACGCTGGCCGATGTGTCACCCAACATCATATCGCGCGCCGGAGCCGCACTGCTGCCGCCCAATGTGTACTATGCCGAATGTTCCGTGAACGGACAGACCTTCCGCGCCAAATATGCCGTGCTGACGCTGGCCCGGTTCGCGCGCAAGATGCGCGTTGGCAATCCCTATTTCTGGGCCCGCTTTGCCCAGCCCACGGCCCTCATCTTAGCCGCCGATGCGGCGGCCGAAGCGGCGGTGGCGGAAGCCGTGGCCCAGGCGCTGCGCACCGGCTGGGCGCGCGCCCTGGCGCTGCACCCACAAGGCCCCGCAGCGGCGCAATGGTCAGCACTCTTTGCCGAAACCTACCGCACCGAGCTGCGCCCCGAGGGCCAGAACCGCCCCGGCAGCATCGTCACCGCCTGGCCGGACTATTACGACGAAGCCGCGCGCCTGATGGCTGATGTAGCGCCCCACGCCGTGGCCTGGCCGCTGCGCCGCCTTGAGGGCAAACTGCTGACGATGCTGCGCCTCGCCAAGGCGGGCTTCACCTTCGCCGGTGGGGCCGACTACATCGTGTGGAAGATCGAGCGCCACTCCGGCGCGAAAATCACCCTCACCGACTGGCAGCGCCGCCACCCGCTCATCGCCGGCCTGCTGCATCTGCCGTCGCTGTTGCGGCGTGGCGCGATCCGTTAATTGCCCCGGCCCGCCACCACCCTGCCGAAGGTGGCGATGATCTGATCAATCTCGGCGTCGCTATGGGCCGCCGACACCGAGCAGCGCAGCAGGCACAATTTGTTGGGCGTGCCGGGCGGCAGGGCAATGTTCACATAGACGCCGTTCTGCAGCAGGGCGTTCCACATCATGATGGTGGTGGGTTCATCCGGACATTTGACCGCCACCACCGGGCTCACCTGATCGGTGCCCAGTTCCAGACCCAGTGCCTTGAAGCCGTTGAACAGCCGCGCCGAATTGGCCGCCAGACGCGCCCGCCGCTCCGGCTCTGCCGCCAGCTTCTTCACCGCCGCCAGCGACGTGGCAATGGAAGCGGGCGACGATGACGCCGTGAACATATAGGGCCGCATGGCATAGCGCAGGGTTTCAAACAGCGGATGGTTGCCCGCACCAAAACCACCAATGGCGCCCACGCTCTTGGAGAAGGTGCCGACCACGAAATCAATGTCGTCCTCCAGCCCCACCTCATCGGCCAGGCCCCGGCCATGGGGGCCGAGCACGCCGAAGGAATGGGCCTCATCGGCCAGAAGCTGGAAGCCGTGCTTCTTCTTCACGGCCACGAAGTCGGCCAGCGGTGCGCGGTCACCCAGCATGGAATAGATGCCCTCCACCACCACCAGCTTGCCGCCCTCGCCCTCGGAGCGGGAAAGCCGCTTGTCGAGGTCGGTGGCGTCATTGTGCCGGAAGCGCACCAGCTTGGCGCCCGACAGGGTGCAGCCGTCATAGATGGAGGAATGGGAATCGGCGTCGAGATAGATGGTGTCATTGGGTCCGGCCAGACCTGAAAGCATGCCGAGATTGGCCTGATAGCCGGTGGTGAAGACAATGCAGTGCTTGCGGTTGAGGAAGCGCGCCAGCTCTGCTTCCAGTTCCTTGTGCATGGCATAGGAACCATTGGCAATGCGCGAACCGGTGGTGCCGGTGCCGAAGTCGGCCATGGCCTTCTGGCCCGCGGCAATGCAGTCGGCATCAAAGGTGATGCCCATGTAATTGTTGGTGCCCGCCAGAATGGTCTCGCGCCCCTGAATGAAGCCCCGCGTTGGCGAAAGGATCCGGTCATTGACCAGATTGACCGCATTGACGCCCAGTTCCATCATGCGCTTGTGGCGCTCGGCAATGCCGCGATGCTTGTCCAGCAGATCAACCATGTTTCATGCCTTCCTGCGCTTGGCCACCACCAGGGCGAGGTCGCCGATGGTGCGCGTCTCCGACACGACATTGAGCGGAATCTCGATGTCGTAGAAATCCTCCACCTCCATCACGAAATCCATGATGTCCACCGAGTCGATGTTGAGCTCGGCGGGAATGTCCGTCTCAGCGGTCAATGTCACCCCGCCCTTGTTATAGGGCTGAAGCAGGGTAACGATCTGGGCCACAATGTCGGCAGGTGCGTTCATGTTTCATCCGTTTACTGATCTTTGAGTGGCGGCAGCCACCCCTCAGCCCGATACCAGGCCAGTGTCTGTGCCATCCCCTCCTCCAGCAGAATGGCGTCATCACGCGGCCAGCCATCGCCGCGCACCACCCAGTCACCGGAAAAGTACAGCTCGTTTATCTTGCCGGCATTGATCATGGAAGGGCTTTGCCGGTGCCGCGCCCAGGCTTCTGCCGCCACCGCCGCCAGCACCGGAATGGCCTTGGGCAGATGGGCAATGCGGCGCGGGCGGCCATGCACCCGGCGTGCTGCGGCCATGAGATCGGCCCAGTCATGGCCACCCCTGGTGGTGTCGCCCACCTCGCGCAGGCCCACCACTTCAGCGGCCGCCGCCCGCGCCACCACCCGGGCAAAATCCGCCGCGTGGATGAGGGAAAAGCGCTGGCCGCGCCGCCCCGGCACCAGCGCCACCGGCCGCGTCAGTTCGCGGAACAGCGGCAGGGTGGCCCGGTCGCCCGGCCCGTAAATCGCCGCCGGCCGCAGGATGAACAGCCGCTCCACCGGCATCAGGTCCACCAGCAGGGTTTCGGCCGCGCGCTTGCTGGCCGCATAGGCCGAAAGCTCCGGCTGGCGCGCCGCCAGCGAGGAAATATGGACAAAGCGGCCCACGCCCTCGGCCAGCGCCGCTTCGGCCAGGCTGCGCGTGCCGTCGCGGTTCACCCGGAAATAGTCTTCCGCCGAAAGCCCGGTGATGGCACCCGCCACATGCACCACCACATCCGCCCCCCGGCACAGTTGGCGCAGCGCCGCCTGATCCGCCAGATCGCCCTCAACCACCCGCACGTCGTGGGGCAGCTTGGCCCGGCCCGGCGCGCGCGCCAGAGCCGCCACCGCATGACCCGCCGCCAGAAGTTCGGTCAGAATGAAACGCCCGGCGAAGCCGGTGCCGCCGGTCAATGCAACCTTCAGCGTCATGGCAAACCGTTACTGTGCCGCCACCATGGCCGGACGCGGCATTTCGGCAATCTCGCCGTCGAGATATTTCTGCCGTGCCCCCGCCCGCGACAGCTTGCCGGAGGAGGTGAAGGGCAGGCTCTTGGGCGGCACCAGCACGATCTGGCACTGCACGCCAGCGCTTTCATGCACCACTGCCCCCACCTCGCGGCGCAGCGCCTCGCGCGCCGCCGCGTCGGCCAGGCGGCATTCCACCAGCACCACCACCTCGTCCTCGCCGGTGGCGCCTTCCACCGCAAAGGCCGCCACATCGCCGGAGCGCACGCCGTCCACCCGTTCGGCCGCCCACTCAATGTCCTGTGGCCAGATGTTGCGGCCGTTGTGGAGAATGAGGTCCTTGGCCCGCCCGGTGATGACAATCGCGCCATCGAGCAGATAGCCCATGTCGCCGGTGTCGAGGAAGCCATCCGCCCCCACCACCGCCGCCGTGGCCTCCGGCTTCTGGTAATAGCCCGCCATCAGGCTCGGCCCCGTCACCATGATGCGGCCGATGCGCCGCTCCGGCAGGGCCTTGCCGTCCTCGCCGCGCACTTCCATGGCATGGCCCGGCAAGGGCTTGCCGCACACCACGAAGCTGCGCAGTTCCGCCTCCGGCTGGCCGGGGCGCGCCGGCACGGCGTGATGGAAGGTCTTCATGGCGGCGCGGTCAATGCGGTCCACCTTGAGGTCGGAGCCGACATCGACGAAGGACACCGCCAGCGTCGATTCCGCCATGCCATAGCTCGGCATGAAGGCACTGGCCTTGAAGCCCGCCGCCGCCATGGTGCGCGAAAATTCCTCCAGCACATCGGCGCGCACCATGTCGCCGCCAATGCCGGCCACGCGCCAGGCCGAAAGATCAAGCGAGGCCGCATCGCCATTGACCCGCCGCGCCGCCAGCTCATAGCCGAAGGTGGGCGAGAAGGCAGCGGTTGAGCGGTTGTCGCTCATCAGCTTCAGCCACAGCGCCGGGCGCCGGGCAAAGGCCGTCGTGGCCATGAAATCCACCGTCACCTGGCCCATCATCGGCGCCAGACAGAAGCCCACAAGGCCCATGTCGTGATAGAGCGGCAGCCATGAGAAGGCGCGGTCGGCGGGCGTGATCTTCAGGCCATAACGCAGAATGCCGGTGCCGTTGGCGGCAATGGATTTCTGGGTGATGAGCACACCCTTGGGATCAGACGTCGATCCCGACGAATACTGGATATAGGCCACGTCATCGGCGCTGAAGCCCTCAAGCCGCGCCATGCTTTCCGGCTGGGCCTGCAGTTCGGCATGAGTGAGCACCCGGCTCACCCCGGCGAGCCTGGCGCCATCGCCGATCTGCCCGGCCAGTTCGTCGGTGGTGATGACGGTGTTGGCGCGCGCCGCCTTCAGCATGCCGGCCACGCGTTCCACATAGGCATCGCGGCCGCCGATATACATGGAATAGGGCATGGGGCACGGCACCAGACCGGCATACTGGCAGCCGAAGAACACGGTCATGAAGTCAGCGCCGGTTTCGGCCACCACGGCCACGCGATCACCGGGCTTCACCCCGGCCGACAGCAGCTTGCGCGCCGTGGCAAGGGCGCGGTGGCGCAACTCGGCATAGGGCAGCACCGTCTGAAGCGCGCCGCGGCCGGAGTAGAAATTGAACCCGGTCACCCCCTGCGCGGCATAATCCAGCGCATCGGCAATGGTGGCGAAGCCGCCAAGACGCTGGGGCAGATGGCGATTGGCCCGGGGTGTGCGTTGCAGTTCCGGCGTTGCCGCCATCCTGTCCCTGACCATGCTTGCCGTCATAACATGAAACCCTGATCTCAACCCGATCCGCCAGCGGACCTGCCGGACCTGTTCCGGCAGGTTTGAGGTAGCCCTGCCGGGGCGGCAATTGAAATCAATTGGTGTTTCGGATTGTAACACCCAAAAGGTGTTAAAAAACCAATCTTTTCAAGATAATATAGGCAATGCCCAGGGCGATGAAGGCCAGCGCGAAACCGCTTGTCCAGGCATAGATCAGCGCCGCGGCGGAATAGCCGCCGGCCAGACTTGAGTCCGCAACTGCCGGGGCTGCCGCCGCAGGCGCGCCGGCAGAGGCTTGGCCGGCGCGGTCCATGGCTGCCGCAAGCCGCTCGCGCGCCACCAGACGGTGGGCAATATGGCGCACCACGAAATCCGCCATGGCGCTGCGCTCGCGGGTTTCGAACCGGACTTGTGCTTCGCCCCGCCCCTCCTCGATGAAGCGATAGGTGGGGCTGTCCTCCGCCATGGTGACGAAGGAAATGAGGTCAATCCACAACTTCGGTTTTTCGCCGGGGGCCAGCGCCAGATCGAGCAGTCCCGCCGCCAGCGGCTGACCGGCCAGCGCCTCCTCCACATCCTCCTGCAGCACCCGCAGCCGCAGGCCCTCAGCGTCGGCCAGGCTGATCAGCGCTTCGCGATGGGCGGACTCGGCCAGCCGCGCCTGTTTCAGCGCGGTCATCAGCCGGTCGTCAATCTGGGCCACGGGCACCACTCCTGATCTGCAACTGTGCCATGCCGGGCCACCTTGACGGATAACCCGGCTGTCACACCATCGCCATGCAGGGCCAGTGCCAGACCGCGCCTCACCCGGCGCAACTGGCCGGCAGGCCCGCCGCGCCCAGCCACAGCTCAAAGGTGTTGGGCCTGACCTTGGCTGCCATGGCGGCATCGGCGGACACATCCTTCAGTGTCACCGGCAGGCCCACATTGGTGAAGATCTTGGCAATGTCGGCGCCGCGCGCTGCATCGGTTGGCCGGAAGAACCGGAGTTCATGGCCCGCCCCCGCCCAGGTGGCGCGCGAATAGCCGGGAATGACCAGCGAGCTGCGGTCGGCGGCCGCCGCCTTGCCCAGAAGCTGGCGCACACAGGCGCGCTGGCCCTCATCCATGGCATAGACAAAAACCCGGCTCGGCATGCGCTCCAGCGCCAGCCTGTAGGTGTCGGCCACCTTGGCACTTTCCGCCGACGCCTTGATCAGCGCCTGCTCCATCAGCGGCAGCAGTTCGCGGTCCGACGATGAATTGGCATAGGCCAGTTGTGCCGCCACGAATTCCACCGGCACCTTGTCGTTCTTCAGCAGATATTCAAACATGGCCACGCCGTATTTGCGCTTCTCGGCGTTCTGGTCGCTGACCAGATCAATCATCGTCTTGAGGTCATTCAGGTTCTGCTGCCAGCGTGTGTAATAGAGGCCGGTGCCCGCCACGGTGACGGGGATCATCACCGTCGCCAGAACCTGCACCAGGGTTTCGCGCCAGGGCTTGAAGGGGGTGGTCATGCTGTCTCCCGCGATTCGGCGGTGACTTTAGCATGCGGGCCTCAGGCGGTTGAAAGCCCCCGTGCCGCCAGCACCGCTTCGGCAAATTCCACAAAGCCTGCCCCGCCCTCAGCCGTGGTCACATAGGCGGGTGCGGCGGGCAGACGATCCAGAAAACGCCGCACATTGGCCACCCCCACGCTGAGACCGAAGGCGGCAAACATCGGCGCATCGTTCAGGCTGTCGCCGATATAGGCAATCCGCTCATTGTCGCGCTCCACCTCCAGGCCGAAGCGCTGCTGCAGCAGGGCGCGCGTCATGGTGAGCTTGTCGAAGGTCCCGATCCAGGCATTGACGTGGCTGCCGCTCATGGCGGCTGAGACCTGGGCGGCCTTGAACGCCTCCACCATGGCCACCGCCTCGGCCACCGGCAGCGGTCCCACATCCTCGGAATAGTCGATGGCGTAATCAACCAGGCGATAGGGCTGGTCGCTGGCCGGCCGCGCCTTGGGAAAGCGCGCCAGCACCGCCGCCGCCACGGCGCTGAGCCGCGCCGCATTGGCCGCCCGCTCGCTGGCCGGCTGCAGAAAACGCTGCGCCATGCGGCTGCCGTCTGCATCGCAGGCAAACCAGAAGGCCCCGCCCTCGCCCACCACGCCATCCACCGGCCATTGCCGGGCCAGATGATCGCACCACCCCGCCGAACGGCCCGTCACCGCCGCCACCCGGATGCCCGCCGCCCGCAACCGCGCCATGGCGGTAAACACCGGCGGCCACAGCCTGCCGTCATGGGTCAGCGTGCCGTCCACATCGGTCAGCACCAGCGCAAGCCCCGCCAGCGCGGCGCGTTCCATGTCCGCAATGGGCCGCATGGTCAGCCCATCAGCAGCCGGTTGAGCGGGAAGGGATCAAACAGCGGGTCGTTCTGGCCCAGCAGCAGATCATCGGCACAGGCCTTGCCGATGATCGGCGCCATGGTGACGCCGCCATGGCTCATGGCCACATAGAGGCCCTTGCGCCCCAGCGGCCGCCCGATGGCGGGAAAGCCATCGCCCGGCACCGGCTTGGCGCTCACCGTGAAAAAGTCCATGGTCACGGCTTCGCCCCCGGTCACCAGCATCTGCAAGCGGTGAAACAGTTCCCGCGCCGTGCTTTGCGGGTCATCGCCGGGGTTGCCGCCGGCAAAATCAACCCCCGCCGTCAGCCGCCCTTCCGCCGTCTGGCGGGCGTGAACGCCGGGCGCCATGACCAGGCCATTCAGCACCCGGTGGGCGGGAACGGAATGCACCAGCAGCCCCTTGGGGAAGGAGAATTTCAGGCCGATGCCAATGGTCTGGAGAATGGCGGGCATGCCCGCGCCCGCCGCCAGCACAATTTCATCGGCCTTCAGCGCCCCGGCATCGGTAATGGCCGAGGTCACATGGTCGCCCGTCTGTTCCAGCCACTGCACATGCACATTGCTGATGACCTTGGCACCAAGCGCGCAGGCCGCCTTCATCAGCACATGGGCGGCGGCAAGGCTTTCCACCATGCCTTCTTCGGCCACATGCACCGCCACCTCCGGCGGGCTGCGCAGGCCCGGCTCCAGACGGACAATCTCATCGCGGCCGATGAGCCGCGTGCCATAACCCCAGCGGCCATATTCGCGGGCGAACACTTCCAGTTTGTCCGGCGGCAGGTCATACATCAGCCCGCCGCACCAATCGACATTGAGGCCCGGAATATCGCGGTCGAGTTCGCGCCACAGGCCCATGGATTTGTGGCGCAGGTAGAAATAGGGTTCCGGGTTGCCCCAGTTGGCATTGAGCCAGCCCCACGACCCGGTGGTGGCGTTGCCGCCTTCCTCGGTGTCCAGAACGGTCACATCGGCCCCGCCGCGCGCCAGATAATAGGCGATCGCTGCCCCCATGATGCCGGCTCCGGCGATGATGAATTTCTTTGCCATGTCAGTGTTTCAACTCCGTGGCTGCCGCACCCTTGAGCGCCAGCATGGCCCGCACTTCGGCGGGGCTGGCCACTTCCAGCGATAGTTCCTCGAGTATGTGCCGGATCTTCTGCACCAGTGCTGCGTTGGACGGCGCCAGCCTGCCCCGGCCGAGAAAGAGATTGTCCTCCAGCCCGACCCGCACATGGCCGCCCATCACCGCTGCCATGGTGCAGAAGGGAATCTGGTGGCGCCCCGCCGGCAGGATCGACCAGTGATACTGATCGCCGAACAGACGCTCGGCCGTTTCACGCATGACAAGCACGTTCTGGGCTTCCGCCCCGATACCGCCGAGAATGCCGAAAATGGTCTGCACAAACAGCGGCGGTGTCACCAGCTTGCGGTCGAGGAAATGCGCCAGCGTATAGAGGTGGCCCACGTCATAGCACTCGAACTCGAAGCGCGTGCCGTGACCCTTGCCCAGCAGTTCGAGAATGCTTTCGATGTCGCCTGGGGTGTTGCGGAAAATATAGTCGCGGGAGTTTTCCAGATGCGCCCGCTCCCACGGATGGGCGAAATTCTGATAGCGCTCGAGCATGGGATAGAGCGCGAAATTCATCGACCCCATGTTGAGCGAGCACATTTCCGGCGAAAACCGCTCGGCCGCCTTGAGGCGCTCGGCCACGCTCATGCCCTGGCCGCCGCCGGTGGTGATGTTGATGACGGCATCACAGGATGCCGCAATCTCCGGCAGGAAGGCCGCATAGTGGTCAGGATCGGGCGATGGCCGCCCGTCCACGGGGTCGCGCGCATGGAGATGCAGGATGCTGGCGCCAGCCCGCGCAGCGTCAATCGCCTGGGCTGCGATGTCGGCAGGCGCAAACGGCAGATGCGGCGACATCGACGGCGTGTGAATTGACCCCGTGATGGCGCAGGTGATGATCGTCTTTGTTTTCCTGAGCACGCTCACGCTCCAGAAAGTGGGCAACCCTAGGCCCGTCGCTGACGCTTTGTCATCACAAACCCGTGCCACCGAGCCTGACGCGGTGTCACAGGACACATGTATAACTCGTATAATAGGAAGTGCGAATACCACCTGAGCGGCTGAAGAAGGTAAGCCACAACCACGGCGCGTCACCAGGCCAAAAAAACACCCCGCAGCCAGTGCGGGGTGTTTGGAAACTGGTAGCGGGAGAGGGAGTTGAACCCCCGACCCCAGGATTATGATTCCCGTGCTCTAACCAACTGAGCTACCCCGCCAGGATGGCCGCGATATAGAAAGCTTCCTGCACCCAAGTCAAGCGGGCTGATCCTGCCTCTTCGTCATGCCTCATCCTCGTGATCGACACCGGTGAAGGTGCGCCACAGCGAAATGCCGGCAAAATACAGCGACGCCGCCCCCCACAGCCACAGCTGCACCAGATAGACCGTGTCGGTGGGGCCCTTGTCCTTGGATGAAATGACCAGCGACAGCGTCATGGCGGCCCACAGCACCGTCATGGGAATGGTGACTTCGCGCCAGCGCGTCACCCGCAGCGGATGCACGAATTTGACCGGAATGAAGGTCAGCACCGCCAGCACCAGAACGGTGATGAGGTTGATCAGCCAGCCGGTGTTGAGCAGATAGAAAAACAGCACCACCACATTCCAGATGGCCGGAAAGCCGACGAAGTAATAGTCCTGCGACTTCATGCCGAGATTGGCGAAGGTATAGCACGACACCGCCATGATGATGACCGCGCAGATCAGGCTCCATGTCTGGCCGGTGAACCAGAAGGGTGCAGGCACCATGTTGAACCAGTAGATCATCAGCGCCGGCACGGCCACATAGGTGAAATAGTCGATGACCAGATCAAGCGCCGAACCGTCAAAATTGGGCGTGTATTCCCTGACCCGCGCCTTGCGCGCCAGCGATCCGTCCACCCCGTCCACAAACAGCGCCACACCAAGCCAGATGAAGGCTGCCACGGCATCGTTTTTCAGAACCGCCACCAGCGCCAGAAAGCCGGCGATGATGCCGCACACGGTAAAGGCATGCACCATCCAGGCGATGCCCTTCTTGATGTCCCGGTCCAGTTGGGGGTCGAGATTGAGTTTGGCCACATCCGCATCCGTTGTTAGGGGCCGACTATAGGCAATAGGCCGGGCTGGCGCAATTGACGCGGTTTCAGCCGCGCTTGCGAAAATCCAGCATGGTGAAAAAGCCGAAGGGCCTGGCCGGCGTGACGGCCATCAGCTCCAGGGTTTCGCTCACCATGACCGTGCGCAGCGGAAATTCCGGCCGCCAGCCCAGCTTGGTCGCATGTTTGGCCAGCCCCTTCTCCACCGCACCGCGCAGGCCGTGCTCAACGCTGAAGTGATTGACCAGCACCACCGTGCCGCCGGGCCTGGTCACCCGTGCAAGCTCGTGCATCACCCGCGCCGGATCCGGCACCACGGTCATGACAAACATCGCCACCACCACATCAAAGTGAGCGTCCGGAAAAACCAGCGCCCCCGCATCCATCTCATGCAGGCTCACGCGCCTGCCCACCGTGCGGGCGCGCGCCGCGGCCTTGGCCAGCATGTGCGGCGACAGGTCCACCCCCGTCACCTCAAACTGCGGCCCGTAATGGGGCAGCGCCAGACCGGTGCCCACCCCCACCTCCAGAAGCCGCCCCGACAGGCGGTTCACATGCGCTGCCGCCTGCTTCACCCCGGCCTCCACCAGCCGCCCGAAAGTGTGATCATAAACCGGCGCCCAGCGCCGATAGGCGCGGCGGACATCGTGCTGATCCATCTTCTGTAGATGAGCGCTGTGCGGCATGACAAACCTCCAATAGAGGTCGCAAAATGACGACAAAGCGTCGTTAATGCAAGATCTAACTAGGCCTGGCGGGGCGGCGGGCTGATGAAACCGCCCCCCAGCAGCCGCGCCCCTGCCCCCGCCCGGTCATAGAATACGCAGGCCTGGCCGGGGGAAACGCCCTCCTCGCCGCCCGCCAGATGAACCACCGCCCCCTGCCCCTGACGGCACACCGTGGCGGCCACCGGGGCACGCGTCGAGCGGATGCGCGCCATCACCGCCACCGGCTCTGCCGCCAGCGGCTCATCACCCAGCCAGTTCACGTCCGCAAGCGCCAGATCATGCTGCGCAAGGGCGGCCCGCGGCCCCACCACCACAAGGGCCTTCTCCGGCTCCAGCCGGACCACATAGAGCGGCTCGGCCTGCTCGATGCCCTGATCAACCTGAAGACCCCGGCGCTGGCCGATGGTGTAATGAATGATGCCCTGATGGCGGCCCACCACCCGCCCCTCGGTATTGACAATGGCGCCGGGCCGCGCCGCCTCGGGCCTGAGTTTCATCACCAGATCGGCATAGCGCCCCTCCGGCACGAAGCAGATGTCCTGGCTGTCGGGCTTGTCGGCCACCGCCAGCCCCATGCCAGCGGCCAGCGCACGGGTTTCGGCCTTGCTGATGCTGCCCAGCGGAAAGCGCAGGAAATCGGCCTGGGCCCGGGTGGTGGCAAACAGGAAATAGCTCTGGTCGCGGGCCACATCGGCGGGCACGTAAAGGCCGCGCCTGCCGCCCGCCAGCGCCCGGCTTTCAATATAATGACCCGTGACCAGGGCGGCCGCACCAAGATCACGCGCCCTGGCCAGCAGATCGGCAAACTTGACCGTCTGGTTGCAGCGGATGCACGGCACCGGGGTTTCGCCGCGCACATAGCTGTCGGCAAAGTCGTCGATCACCGTTTCCCGGAAGCGGTCCTCGAAATCGAGCACATAATGGGGAATGCCAAGGTCGGCGGCCACGCGCCGGGCATCGTGAATGTCCTGGCCCGCACAGCAGGCGCCGCGCCTGGCCACCGCCGCCCCATGGTCATAGAGCTGGAGGGTGATGCCCACCGTGTCGAAGCCGGCCGCCTTGACCAGGCCCGCCGCCACTGAGGAGTCGACACCGCCCGACATGGCCACCACCACGCGGCTTGCCGCTGGCGGTCCGGCAAGGCCGAGGCTGTCACGCACGCTGTCAATCAGGCCGGTCATGGTCGTCATGAGATTCAGATGGTGCTTTTCCACACAAAACGCAACTGCCACGGCTCAATCTGTGCCGGATTGAACCACCGGAGCCTGCGAATTTGCCATTTATTCACTTCCGTTTCAGTCAATCTTAAGCGACTTGGCCTAGCCTGATCCACAGTGAGTGCCTGCGTATTAGGTAAGTGAGTTGAGTATGTCTGGTCAGTTGCGTCCTCGTGTGAACTACGTCATCGGCCCCGATGGCAGCCCCCTCACCATTGCCGACCTGCCGCCTCCGGGCGCGCACCGGTGGGTGATCCGCCGCAAGGCGGAAGTGGTGGCGGCGGTCCGCGGTGGTCTTCTGAGTCTCGAAGAGGCCTGCGAGAGGTACACCCTCACTGTGGAAGAATATCTCGGGTGGCAGCGGTCCATCGACCGTCATGGCCTTGCCGGTCTGCGCACCACGCGCATCCAGCAATACCGCCACTAGGACTCTGGACGCTGGTTCAGCGATCCCCTGCGTAGAAAAGGCCAGTGCGCTCGCACTGGCCTTTTCGTTTTCACAGCCCATCCCCGGCTCAAAACAAAAGGCCCCGGAAACCGGGGCCTTAGAAATTCGTGATGCCAGAGGCGTCAGCGGATGATGGCGCTGCTCATGGCCGGTGCGCTCACCGGCGTCGGCGGCGCCAGCGAGCCGCCCTCCTTCTCCACCAGCAGCTCAACCTTGCGCAGTTCGCGCTCCTGGTCTTCAAGCTGGGATTGTGCCGTGGCCTGCTGGTCCTTCAGGTCGCCGATGGATTTCAGCAGATTGTCGCGGCGGACGCGCGTTGCCTTGGCGGCCATGGAATAGTTGATATTGGCGGGGTCGGTGATGCCGTTCCGCCCCTCTTCATATTTCACATGGGCGTCCAGCTCGTCATATTTGCGCATCAGATCGGCCACCATCATTTCGATGTCGGCCACCTGGCGGCGGCATTCTTCCGTGCGGAAACGGTGGAGCCTCAACAGGCCGTGGCGGTCACGCATACTCATCCTCACTCAAACACACTGAAAAAGTCCGTGTCCGGACTCTATTCACGATTCCCCGAATCAACTACGCATGACCCGTGGCCTCATCACCGTTCATGATGAAGCAACAGGCTTAAGACCGGGTAAAGAGTTGCTGGCGGGCGTTCACCGTGTTTGCCGCTGGCCTTGTTCGGGCAGAAAACCCCATATCTAGGGGCAATTTGGCAGGCGCCACTAGATATGGGGTTTATGTGAGTCATCATATACCCGGTGCGGATTAGGTTTTGTTAACCTTTATCCGCCTATCTTAACCATCACAGTTAATGGTTCGTTGCGTCGCCTGGGCCTCATGTTTCGCCCGGCACCAACCAACAGGCTCCGGTCCGCACGGGGCGACGGCATAGGGGATTCGGATGAGAGTACTGCTGATCGAAGACGATACCGCAACCGCCCAAAGCATCGAATTGATGCTCAAGTCAGAGGGGTTCAACGTCTACACCACGGATCTCGGCGAAGAGGGCGTGGACCTCGGCAAGCTCTACGACTACGACATCATCCTTCTCGACCTCAACCTGCCGGACATGTCGGGCTATGAGGTGCTGAAGTCGCTGCGCGTCTCCAAGGTCGGCACCCCCATCCTCATTCTCTCCGGTCTTGCCGGCATTGAAGACAAGGTGAAGGGTCTGGGCTTCGGCGCTGACGACTACATGACCAAGCCCTTCCACAAGGATGAGCTGGTGGCCCGCATTCACGCCGTGGTGCGCCGCTCCAAGGGCCATGCCCAGTCGGTGATCGTCACCGGCGACCTGCTGGTCAACCTCGACACCAAGACCGTGGAAGTGGGCGGCTCGCGCGTTCACCTCACCGGCAAGGAATATCAGATGCTGGAACTGCTCTCGCTGCGCAAGGGCACCACGCTGACCAAGGAAATGTTCCTGAACCACCTCTATGGCGGCATGGATGAGCCGGAACTGAAGATCATCGACGTGTTCATCTGCAAGCTGCGCAAGAAGCTGGCGGCGGCGGCAGAAGGCAAGAATTACATCGAAACCGTGTGGGGCCGCGGCTATGTGCTGCGCGAGGGCGCACCCCCCATGCATGATGACGACAACATGCGCGCCAGCGCCTGATTGTCTTGCCCCTGAAATTCAAAAGCCCGGCCTCGCGCCGGGCTTTTTGTTTCATCACTGCCGGCAGGCGGCAGTGAGCATGGCGTTGCGCGCCGGGGTGGCCCTGAGGCCGGTGGGGGAGGCCCGCTGGTGCAGCCGCTGCAGCGTGTGATGGTCATAATAAACCAGTGTCACCGCCGCTTCGTCCCGGGCGGTCACTTCATAACAGCCCTGCACCGCGCGCAGATAGAGCGGCGCCAAGCCATCGGCGCGCGCCTGCGCAAAGGCCTGCAGCCGCGTGGCGGTGGCGGGTGTGGCCGCACCCGCAGCACAGGCATGCAGCGGAACGGCAATGACCAGACCGAGAAACATCAACTGCAAGACAACAATGGGTTTCATGACCAACCTCCATGACTGCCAGCCTTCATGACTGCAATCATGGCCGGTCATAGCTGAGGGCGCCTGACACCCTCCGCACAGAAGCCGTCAGGCCGCTGTCAGGCGGCGCTGTCGGTGGCCGCGGGTCTGGGCGTTGCCGTCACCAGCACGTCCTCGCCGTCCATGGCCATGGCCAGATCAAGGCCCGCCGCCTCGGCCAGAAGCTGGGCGTAATAGGGCTGCACCAGCCGCGCATCCAGCGTTTCCAGCGCCGTCTTGCCCGCCAGCACCTCGGCCATCGGCTCCGGCACGCGCGCCCGGTCGCCCTTGGCGCGCACCGTGAGCGTGTCACCCGCCACCGTCACTGTCACCACCCCGCCGCGCGGCACCCCGGCCATGGCCATGAGCAGCATGTTGAGCAGCAGCTTCACCTGCTGCTTCGGGCGGTTTTCACGCGGCGCCTGCCAGTCGAGCTTGGCCTTCTCGTCGCCCATGAAGGCCTTGGCCGTCTCGCCCGCCTCGCTGAGGTCGATATGCGCTCCCGCCGACCCCGCCGCGCCAAAGGCAATGCGGCAGAACTTCAGCCGCGCCGTGGCGGTGCGCGCCGAATTGCGCACCATGTCCAGCGCCGTGGCCCGCGTCTCGGCATCCATGTCGGGATCGTCATAAAGCTCGAGCGCATTGGCAATGGCACCGGCCGGCGAGATGATGTCATGGCACACCCGGCTGCACAGCAGGGCACCAAGGTCGAGATCGGAAAGACGAGGGCGGTCAATCATGAAGCATTTCCCGGTAACTGATTCGTGGTTCTGTCATACCAAAAGCCGCCGGCAATTTCCGCATTGACGATGGCGGCAAGGCCGCGCATAGACGGGACGCCTTCCGGCCCGCTGCCCCATGCTCAACCCCTCCCCAACATTGAAGCACCTTCTCCGCCTGGCCCAACTGGCCGGCCGCGAGATCATGGACATCTACGAAACCGAATTCGATGCCCGCGAGAAGGACGACCTGACGCCGGTGACCGATGCCGACCTGCGCGCCGAGGACGTGATCCTGGCCGGTCTGGCCAGCACCTTCCCCGATGATCCCGTGCTGTCCGAGGAAAGCGCCGCCAGCGCCTGCCTGCTGCCCACCACCACGCGCTTCTTTCTGGTGGACCCGCTTGACGGCACCCGCGAATTCATCAAGCGCCGTCACGAATTTACCGTCAACATTGCCCTGATCGACCGTGGCACCCCGGTCATGGGCGTGGTCTATGCCCCGGCGCTGGCCCGCATGTTCTGGGGCGAAATGGGCAAGGCCGCAGCCCAGGCGCGGCTTCAGCCCGACGGTCATCTGCCCAGTGTGGAATGGCAGCCCATGCAGGCCCGGCCCCGCCAGTCCGGGCCGCCGCGCGCCGTGGCCTCGCGCTCGCACCGCGACGCCGAAACCGACCGCTGGCTCCACGATGCCCACATCCGCAAGGTCACGGCCATCGGCTCATCGCTGAAATTCTGCCTGCTGGCGGCGGGCGAGGCCGATGTCTACCCGCGCTTTTCGCGCACCATGGAATGGGACACGGCCGCAGGCCACGCCGTGCTGCTGGCAGCAGGCGGCCGGGTGGCCACGCCGGACGGCCAGCCCCTCACCTATGGCAAGCGCGCGCGCGGTTATGACAATCCGCCCTTCATTGCCTCGGTCTGAGGCGGTCTCACTCTTTTCCTTTCGTTAACCATGCGGAAAGCCTGTTGCGGCTAAAACCGTTTTGGACGGATTTTCGCCGCAGCCACGCCACAGCCCGGCGTGATGCTGACGGCTCCAACGATGGTGAACAACATGCTGATGCGCCGCCTCATGCCCTCCGGCATCATGAACCCGCTGGCCCCGCTTGCGCTGGCCTTCGCGCTCGCCCTGTGCTTCCCCCATGCCGCCCCGGCCCAGACCACCGGCAGCATTTCCAAACAGCAGCAGCGCTCCACCTACAGCAATGAAGAAATCATGGCCGCCGGCCACCAGTTCTTCGGCAAGACCTCGCGCGGCATTGGCAAGGCGGTGGAATATGTCTTCCAGTCGCAGGGTGAACCCTCGGCCTATATCGTCGGCGAGGAAGGCTCCGGCGCCATTGTCGGCGGCCTGCGCTATGGCGAAGGCACCATCTATTACAAGAACGGCGCCACCCAGAAAATCTACTGGCAGGGCCCCTCCGTCGGTTTTGATTTCGGCGGCAACGGCTCGCGCACCATGACGCTGGTCTATAATTCCAGCACCCCTGCCGACCTCTATGACCGTTTCATCGGGGTTGAGGGCACGGCCTATCTGGTGGGCGGCGTGGGCGTCAATTTCCAGAAGAAGGACAACATCATTCTGGCCCCCATCCGCACCGGCCTGGGCGCCCGGCTGGGCGCCAATGTCGGCTATCTCAAATATTCCAGCAAACCGTCGTGGAACCCCTTCTGACCCTTTAAACCCCCGCAGCACCGATTAAAAACACTGCCGCCACGCCGCCCGCGTGGCGGCTTTTTCGTTGCCTTGCGGCCTGCCAGAATTCCGTCGCAACACGGCGCTAACCGGTTTACAGTCACAGGCCATTTCTGGCACAGACAAGGCCGGGCCGCAGGGGTCCAAGGGGTCGTAACGTTTTAGGGGTTCGCATGGCTCTGTCCGAGAGCATGATGCTGGTTGTGCTGGGCTTCGTGCTCGGACTGATCGTGGTGCTGCTGCTGGCGCGGCTGGCCTGGGCGCTGGCGCTGCGCGCTGCCGCCCGCCGTCAGGCCGACAGCATTCCCGCCACCATCCTTGATCTCAAGGCCGAGCGAGACCGGCTGCGCGCCGAACACGCCATGATGGCCCAGAAGCTGGACTCCCGGCTGGAAGAAAGCCGCCTGCGCATGGGCGAGCATATGGCCGAGGTGACCCGCAGCCGCAACCGCGTCGAACTGGTGGCGCAGGATCTGGCCGAACGCGAGACAACCCTGGCCGCGCGTGAGGCCGAATTGAAGACGCTGCGTGCCGACCTGGCCGCGCGCGAGGCCGACATCAAGTCGCAGGCCCTGGTCATCGAACAGCTCACCAGCCAGTCCCAGGCCAAGGATCAGGAACTGGCCACGCGCGCCGCCGAGATTGCCCGCCTCACCCGCTTTCAGGCCAGCCTGCAGGCCAGCCTTGGCGCGGGTGGTGATGCCGCCCTGCCCGCCGATGCCGGAGAAAGCCCGGAAAACCGCATTCACCGCCGCATTGCCGAGTTGACCAGCCTGTCGCGCGAAATCCATCATGACCGCACACTGGAGCCGGGGCTGGCGCCGGGCGCCACCTGGGTGAAGGAGGCCGGTGCCGAAAGCCCCCACTTCACCGCCGAAGATGTGTTCGGCCAGCCGGTGGCCAATGACGAGGCCGCCCCCGCCGCCAATCCCTTCGATCTGGCCGATATTCCGCAGCCGGAGGCCAAGCCCCAGTCGGCCCTGCCCGGCGAAGCGCCGCGCCATGACCGGCAGGCACTGGCCCGCCGCATCCGCTCCCTGCAGGGAACCTCAAAGGGCTGAAGGGGAGTGGCGCTCTCTACGGGAATCGAACCCGTCTTTGCAACGTGAGAGGCTGCCGTCCTAACCGATAGACGAAGAGAGCTTCAAACGCCGGGGGTGTTCTATCGAAGCGCCGCCGCAAAGGCAAGCGCTCAGGGCGCATTCAGCGGCAGACGCAGCATCACCCGGTGCTGGCGCACATCGACAATGATGATGTCCTTCAGGGTGGTGATCATCAGCCGGTCGCCGTCAAGCGCGGTCGCGCGGATGTCGGCAGCCGCCAGATTGAGGGTGAGGGTGGGTTCCGCCGTCGCCTCCGGGGCAGGCCGGTGCCGGGCCTTCCAGATAATGCCCGCCACCAGTGTTATGAAAAGCACCACGAGAATGATGCCCATGATATAGACAAGCCGCAGCAGCGCCTTTTGCGGCACAGAAGCCTCGGGGCTGCTGCTGTTTTGAGGTTCGCTGATCATGTCATCCTCGGGCGAAATTCTACACTGTGTGGCGGCGGGCGGCGAACGCCTCGACCGGCTGCTGGCGCTGGCCTTTCCGCAGCTGAGCCGCGCCCGCTTCCAGCGGCTTATCGCCGAGGGCGGCGTTGCTGTCGAGGGAAAGATCATCCGCGACCCCGGCGCCAAGCCGAAGGCCGGTGCAACGGTGCAGGTGACGGTGCCGGAAGCCCGGGCGCCGGAACCCGCCGCCGAGGCCATGCCGCTGGCCATTGTGCATGAGGACCGCGACCTCCTCGTCCTCGACAAGCCCGCCGGCCTCGTGGTCCATCCCGGCGCGGGCAATGCCAGCGGCACGCTGGTCAACGCCCTCATTGCCCATTGCGGCGACAGCCTGTCCGGCATTGGCGGGGTGAAGCGCCCCGGCATTGTCCACCGTCTCGACAAGGACACATCGGGCCTGCTGGTGGTGGCCAAGAATGATGCCGCCCACCGCGCCCTGTCAGAACAATTCGCTGCCCATGGCCGCGACGGAAGGCTGGAGCGCAGCTATCTGGCCCTGGTCTGGGGCGTGCCGGAGCGCCGGGCCGGAACAATTTCCGCAGCGCTGGCCCGCGCCACCGCCAACCGCCAGAAAATTGCCGTCTCGCGCGCTGCCACGGCCCGCGAGGCGGTGACCCATTTTGAGGTGGTGGAGGATTTCGGCGGCCTGGCCAGCCTCGTCCGCTGTGTGCTGGAAACCGGCCGCACCCACCAGATCCGGGTTCACCTGGCCCACATCGGCCATCCGCTGCTGGGGGATGCCACCTATGGTTCAGGCTTCCGGGCCTCGCTCGCCAAACTGCCGGATGAAGCGCGCGCCGCCCTGGCCCTCCTGCCCGGTCAGGCGCTGCATGCCGCCACCCTGGGTTTTGACCACCCCCGCACCGCCCGGCCGCTGCGGTTTGAGGCGCCGCCGCCACCGGCCTTCCAGCGCCTGCTCACGATCTTGCGATCAATCCCGCGTTAACCCTGGGGAACCCGGGGGCCGGCAATGCGTTAGTCAGCTACCCGGCCGGACATCCCCTGTCCCCAAGCCCCCCGGCTGGCACCTTGGGGCCGGCGGCGCGACATTAAGAAAATGTCACCTGACCAGTATCTTTTTATTGTCGCCCGCCGGCCCTATATTTGCCCCATGCCCGGACCACAAGGGCGGGAGGACGCCTCGCCGAGGCGATGAAAGGAAATCCATGGCCCAGACCACCACTTTGCCAGCCGTTGCAGCCGGTGAGGGCGGCCTGAACCGTTATCTTCAGGAAATCCGCCAGTTTCCCATGCTCGACCCCGATGAGGAGTTCATGCTCGCCAAGCGCTGGAAGGAGCATGGCGACGCCAAGGCGGCCCAGAAGCTCATCACCAGCCATTTGCGCCTCGTGGCCAAGATCGCCATGGGCTACCGTGGCTATGGCCTGCCCATTGGCGAGGTCATCTCCGAAGGCAATGTCGGCCTGATGCAGGCGGTCAAGCGCTTCGAGCCGGACCGCGGCTTCCGCCTGGCCACCTATGCCATGTGGTGGATCAAGGCCTCCATCCAGGAATTCGTGCTGCGCTCCTGGTCGCTGGTGAAGATGGGCACCACCGCCAATCAGAAGAAGCTGTTTTTCAATCTCCGCCGCCTCAAGGGCCAGATTCAGGCTCTGGATGAAGGCGACCTCAAGCCCGATCAGGTGAAACTCATTGCCAAGCGCCTGGGCGTCGAGGAGTCGGATGTGGTGTCCATGAACCGCCGCCTGGGCGGTGACACCTCGCTCAATGCCCCGGTCAAGGCCGATGCCGAGGGCGAATGGCAGGACTGGCTGGTGGATGACAGCGCCAACCAGGAGGAAACCCTGGCGGAAAACGAGGAGGCCAGCCTGCGCAAGGGGCTTCTGGCCGAAGCCATGACCAAGCTTACCGAGCGCGAGCGCCGGGTTCTCGAAGCCCGCAAATTGCAGGATGAGCCCGCCACGCTGGAAGACCTGTCACAGGAATTCGGCGTCTCGCGCGAGCGCATCCGCCAGATCGAGGTGCGCGCCTTCGAGAAGATCCAGAAGGCGGTTAAAAATGCTGCCCAGAAGGCGCTGGCGCCCAAGCCTCAGGCCCTTGCCGCACCGCTCTGAAACCGCGCTGATGGCGTCAGTAAAGCCCGCCCCCCACGGCGGGCTTTTCCCTGAGTGGCAGCGGCGCAAAAAGACCAGAATTGCCGCTGGGCGGTGCTGAAAAATAGATCTGCACCGCATAGAGCCTGCCGTTTTTCTCCACCGCCGCCGTGGACACGAACGGGTATCCCCTATTGATCATCGCCCGGCGATGGGCCTGGCTCGTCACCCATTGCCGGGTAAGGCGCTCCACCCGTGCCGCCACATCAGCGGCTCCACGGCTGTCGCGCGCGGCAATTTCGGCCATGGGTGGCAGCAGCATCGGATTGCCCAGAAAGGCCCGCATCCGCACCTCGAAATCATGTCCCGTGGACGACCGGTGCCCGACATAGTCATGCGCCGCCATGTCCATGGCCTGGGCGCGGGCAGCACCGGCAAATTCATCAGACGGCTGGGCCGCCGCAACCCGGCGCGACTGGCGATAGGCATTGGTGCTGGCCACCAGGGCCGCCGCCACATCCTCACGCACCACCACACCCTCCGGCGGATGGGCAAGAAGACGCAACGCATAGTCATGATACGACCCGGCACAACCGTGAGGCGCGGTCAGACCTGCCACCATTAACGCCAGCGCGAAAACCGCCGCCACCTTCACCATTCGGGAACCCTCGCTTCGAGCTTTACTAACAATTTGATTGTGTCCACTATATAGCCTGTTCGGCTGCACGCCGCATGTCCCGGGGGCCCGCCTGCGCGGGGGGATACGATGGTGCAGCCATCGACCGTTCTGACGAACCGATATCTGCCGTCACTGCCCGAGAGTTCTGTGGCCCATGCCGCCGAAAGAAAACAGTCAGACCGAACTGGAGTTGTTGCGCCATCAGAAGCGCCAGCTCGAGATGGACATTGACCATCTGCAAAAGCACGACACCCTGACCGGGCTGATGAACCGCAACGCCTTCATGCAGGCGATGGATGAAGCCCTGGTCGAACTGGCCGCCCTGGAGGGGCAGGCAGCCCTGATCGAGATCGGCATTCGCGGCCTGCCGCGCATTTCCGGCTCGCTCAGCCGCCATGCCAGCGACTACATGATTTCCTCTCTGGCCGCGCGCCTGCGCTTCAATCTGCCGCGCGCCGCCCTTGCCTGCCGCCTCGACTACTGGAGCTTTGCCATTTTCATTCCCAAGGCGGCATCGGCACTGGAGGTTCTGACCACCGCCAAATCGGTCATCAATGCCCTCAGCCTGCCGGTGGACTGGGTGGACCGCAAGCTGACCCTTGAAATCACCGCCGGGGTGGCGCTCTCCTCTGCCGATGATGGCGATGCCGTGACCCTGCTGCACAATGCCGGCCTGGCGCTCAAATCGGCCATGGAAAAGAGCGGGGCAGGCTATGCCTTCTTCAACCCCACCCTGGCCCAGGCCGCCCGCCGCCGCGCCGACATTGTTCAATTCACCCAGGAAGGGCTGGAGAAAAACTGGTTCGAACTGAACTATCAGGCCATTTATGACGCCGCTTCCGGCAAGCTCATGGGTTTTGAAGCCCTGCTCCGCCTGCGCCATCCCGAACAGGGCATCATTCCGCCGTCGGAATTCATTTCCGTCGCGGAGGAAACCGGTGTCATCCAGAAACTTGGCGCCTGGGTCCTGGCCGAGGCCTGCCGCGAGGCCGCCCACTGGCCCGATGACCTCACCGTCTCGGTCAATATTTCACCCGAACAGTTTCAGTCCAGCACCCTCATCACCGACGTTCACAACGCGCTGGAAAAGTCGAATCTGGCGGCCCACCGCCTGGAAATCGAAATCACCGAAAGCACCCTGCTCAAGGATTCAGACATGGTGCTGGCCCAGCTTGACGCGCTCCGCGACATGGGCTGCCCCATTGTGCTTGATGATTTCGGCACCGGCTATTCCAGTCTCAGCTATCTCTGGAAGTTCCCCTTCTCCAAGCTGAAGATGGACAAGTCCTTTGCCCTGGCGCTGGAGGATTCGCCCCTCGTGCCAGGCATGATCCACTCCATCATCAACCTGGCCCGCCATCTTGGCCTCAAGGTCACCGCCGAGGGCGTGGAAACCGACGCCCAGTTGAAACTGCTGCGCGCCTATCACTGCGATCTCATCCAGGGCTTCCTGTGCGCAAGGCCGGTGCAGCAGGCCGATGTGCCCGCCGTCATTCTGCGCAATTTCGCCAGCGAAATCACCCGCCAGCCCGCGGTCAGCGACAATCCGGCGGCCGGAACAGTCTGAGCAACCCTTCCCCTTGGCACAGCCCATGCGCTAAGCAGGGCGCACAGCTTGATCAGGATTGCCATGCGCAAAATAGACCCCGTTGCCGCCCTCGCCCACGCCCTAGGCACTCTTGGCAAGTTCTGGCCCGAGGCCCTGCGCATCGGCCTGCCCTGGCTTGGCATCGTTGTTCTGGCCAATGCGGGCCTGTGGTGGTGGAGCGGCGGAACCAGCGCCAGCCCCATGGCCGAACCCGGCCTGGCAGATGTCGCCGTAGCCCTGCTGTCGCTTATTGCTGTCTCGGCCATGGCGATGAAATGGCATCGCTTTCTTCTCCGTGATGAAATGCCCGATGCGGCCGGCATTGTGCGGCTCGATCCGCCGCTGTGGCGCTATGCCTTTTACCTCGCGGTCATTCTGTTTCTCACCGTCTTCCTGCCCGCGCTGCTCATGATCATGGTGGCCAGCGCCGCCCCGGCCTACATCATCGCCACTGTCATTCCGGCCTTTCTTGCCTCCATTCTGGCGCTGCGCCTGGCGCTGGTGCTGCCCGCCATTGCCCTGGGCCGCAGGGATGTGGGCTTCAAACAGGCGCTGGATGCCAGCGCCTTCAACCTCGGCCCCCTCGCCTTTCTCACCCTGCTCAACGCCTGCATTCTGCTGGCCGCCCTGCTGATCGTGAACACCGCCCTGAGTTTCGTCTTCAATGGCGCACCGCAGTTCGCCCCCGCCGCCATGTTCATTCTGGCCCTGCCGCTCAATCTGTTCCTGACCCTGTTCAGCGTCAGCCTGACCACCAGCCTCTACGGCTTCTTCATGGAAAACCGCAGCCTGTGACGGGCCGCCGCCATCTTTGATGGCCATCAATGCATCCGTGCCGGAACTGCGCCACACTCCTGCCGTTCAAGCCGGAGGAGCTGAGCTATGACCAGAATCCCTCGCCGTGCCTTGATTACCGCCTGCGCCATTGCTGCGGCAGCCGTTCTCACCGCAACCCCGGCGCTCACCGCCCCGCCCCTGTTCTGCGAGGCCTATGCGCTGAAGGCCGTGCAGCAGCAGAAAACCAACCTCGCCAAGGGCTGCGGCTTTGTTGGCCAGCGCTGGATGAAGAAGTTCGGCCTGCATTATGCCTGGTGCCTGGGCGCCACGCCCGGTGCGGCCAATGGCGAAACCTGGGCCCGCGCCGGCCTGTTGCAGCAGTGTGCTGGCGGCGGCGGAGCAAAGAAGAAATTCGTGGCCCCAATGTATAAGGGCCTGCGCCTTGACTGGTGCCGCAAATGGGCCACGGAGTGCGGCGGTCCCGCTGCCAAGGCCTTCTGCGTAAAGATGGGCTATCCGCTGGTGAAGGGTTTCGGCATGGCCGAGGACATCGGCACCTATACCGACACCCGCCTCATCACCGGTCCGGTGTGCAGCGGCCCGCAGTGCGACGGCTTCACCTACATCACCTGTTCCAAGACGCCGTAAACCAGCGGGGGCGGGAAACCCCGCCCCTTTCGTCTCGTGCCGCTGATCAATCCTCGAACGGATCGGTCATCAGGATGGTGTCGTCGCGCTCCGGCGAGGTGGACAGCAGCGCCACCGGGCATTCGATCAGCTCTTCCAGATATTTGACGTATTTGATGGCCTGGGCCGGCAACTGCGCCCAGGAACGCGCCCCCGCCGTGGTATCCTTCCAGCCCGGCATGGTTTCATAAATGGGCTCCACCCGCTTCTGCGCTTCCTCGGCGGCGGGGAAGCGCTCCAGGCGGCGGTCGTCCAGCTTGTAGCCCACGCACACCTTGATCTCGTCAAGCCCGTCCAGCACGTCAAGCTTGGTCAGGGCAATGCCGTGGATGCCCGAGGTCTTGATGGCCTGGCGCACCAGCACCGCGTCAAACCAGCCGCAGCGCCGCTTGCGGCCCGTCACCGTGCCGAACTCGCGCCCCCTCTGGCCGATATATTCGCCCACCGCATTGTCCTGCTCGGTGGGAAACGGGCCGGAGCCGACCCGCGTGGTATAGGCCTTGGCAATGCCCAGCACATAGCCGATGGCCGAGGGGCCAAGGCCGGAGCCTGCCGCCGCCTGCCCCGCCACCGTGTTGGACGAGGTGACATAGGGATAGGTGCCGTGGTCGATGTCGAGCATGATGCCCTGCGCACCTTCAAACAGAATGCGCTTGCCCTCGCGCCGGGCGTCATCAAGCAGCGACCACACCGCATCCGAGAAGGGCAGAATGCGCGGCGCAACGGCGGCCAGTTCGGCAATCACCTCGGCGGCCTTCACCTCCGGCTCACCGTGGCCGCGGCGCAGGGCATTGTGGTGGGCCAGCAGGCGCTCCACCTTCGGGCCGATGGTGCTGATGTCATTGAGGTCATTCACCCGGATGGCGCGGCGGCCCACCTTGTCCTCATAGGCGGGGCCGATGCCGCGCCCGGTGGTGCCGATCTTGCCTGCCCCGGCCGCGTTCTCGCGCAGCAGGTCAAGCTCGCGGTGCACCGGCAGAATGAGCGTGGCATTGCCGGCGATGCGCAGGTTGTCCTTGCTGATCGCAACCCCCTGAGACGCGAGCTTGTCGATTTCCGCCGCCAGCGCCCAGGGGTCAATCACAACGCCATTGCCGATGATTGACAGCTTGCCGGGCCGCACAATGCCCGACGGCAGCAGCGACAGCTTGTAGGTCACGCCGTCAATGACCAGCGTGTGCCCGGCATTGTGCCCGCCCTGAAAGCGCACCACCACATCGGCGCGTTCCGACAGCCAGTCCACCAGCTTGCCCTTGCCTTCGTCGCCCCACTGGGCGCCGACCACTGCCACATTGGCCATTTCAAATTCCTCACGGTCACGAAAAACGGCCCCGGAGGAATGGCCCCGGAGCCGTTGATAGCTCTTATATCAGCCCGCCCCGCCCGCCAAGGGCGGATGGGCGTTATCAGTCGCCATAGGGCAAAAGTTTCATGTCTTTGGGCCAGGTAATCTTGTAGCCGGTTTTCACCACCTGTTCGGCGCCGGGGGCCAGTTCCACCGCCCAGGCCGAAACGCCGCGCTTGCCGTCCACGTCCCGTGTGGTGGGCGCGCTGGCGCCGGACACCGCCTCCACCTTGATGTCCTCATGGGTGGCAAACGGCATGCGGTCCATCACCGTCACCGGCAGGGCAAAATCATGCAGGTTCTTCAGGCTGATGTCATAGGCCCGGACTTCGCTGTTGCTGGTGGTGAGCAGGCCCTCCTCGCCCGCCTCGCGCTTCGTTTCCTGCACCTTGACGGAAACGAGATCATCGACGCCGAAGCCCAGCTTTGTCACCTCGCCGCCGTTGAGCAGCGGCAGGCCGCCCTCGCCCATGAACACGCCGTCGCGATAGAGACTCACCCGCCCCGGCAGCATCGGCGCGGTCAGTTCCGCGGTGAAGGACGCCGTCAGATAGGCATGGGGGTCAAGCCGGGGTACGGCAAGCGCCGACAGGGTCGGCTCATAGGTGTCGCTGCCAATGGCCATTTTGCGCGCCGTGCCGCTATTGTCCACATTCGACAGGCCCGGCACCACATAGACCGCCTGAAAACCGGCCATCACCACCCCCGCCTGCTGCATCTCGGCGGGCTTGTCGGCGGCGACGGCTTCCGGGGCGGCCGCGTCCAGGGCGACCATGGCCTCCGGCGCTGCTGACGGGGCGCCGCCCGCCTTCTCACGGGTCAGCCAGCCAGCCCCGTTCTGGGCCATGGGCACCGGCGGCTGCCACGGCCCCACCTCGCTTTCCGTCAGTTCCGGCGCCGCCGTGGCCCCGCCGGGCCGGGCGGTGGACAGCGCCAGCGCCACCCCCTCCCAGCTCTCGCCCGTCTGCTGGGTCACCTCGGCCTGGCGGCTCACCAGCAGAACCGGGGTGCCGCCCTTTCCGCCGGTGGAAAGCCTGGCGTCATAGAGGGGCTGCCAGCCTGCTGCCGCCACCCGGTATTTCACCTTGAAGGTGGCTGCCCCCGCCTGGGCCGCCGTCACATTCACCGCCACTTCGGTTGCCATGCTTCCATCCGGGGCCAGCGTCTCCAGCTTGCGGTTGAGGTCGGCTGTCTCCTCGTCAATCTTCCGCTGGCGCACCCGCGCTTCCTGAATGGTCTTTGACAGGGCGGCAAATTTGGCAGCCATCAGATCAAGCACCGGCCCCAGAGTGGCCGCATCGGGCGTGGGGCTGGCACCCGCCGGCAGGGGCGCGCGGCCAAGCCCCATCAGAAACTGTTTCTGCGCCTCGGCATCGGCAATGCCTAGGTCAAGCGCCGCCCGCTCATCAGCCAGCGCCTTGAGGGCGGCCTCGGTCTCGCGCCGGACCTGGTCATTGGCCTCGCCCAGCACGGGCACAGCCTTGGAATCGACCGACAGAATGAGCAATCCTTCCGGCCCCTCGCCCTCCACCCGGATGGAGGTGGTGTCCACATCTTCCGGCAGGCCGGAGAGCAGAAGACGCTGCGGCCCCGCTGCCAGCGTCACCGCAGCCGTGCGCGTCACATCCGCCCCCTGCGGATAAACCGTCACCGCCGCCACCCGCGAGGGCGTGGCCACATCACCGGCAAAGGCGGCAAGCGACGTCGAGGCCAGAAGCAGCACGGCAAGGGCAAGGCGCATGGAAATCTCCTGTTGCGGGGTGTCGGGCCGAACACAGACCCGTGATCCGGCGAATGAAGGACGGGATTGCGGCGTAATCGTGCCGAAACCATCAGCAATGGAATTAGATTGACGGCGGGCCGGGCGAATGGTCCCCTGCGGGCGAATCGGAGACCCGCCATGAAACATGTAAGCCTCGCTGCTCTGCTCCTTCTGTCCTGCGCCCCCGGCGCACTGGCCGCCGCCACACCCGAAGGGGCCGCGGCGATCAAGACCAGCCTGCAGACCTATTTCGGTGCCACAGCCGGCGTGGTCGAGGTGGCGCCCGATGGCGACGCCTACAGGCTGACCCTCGATTTTGCGCCGCTGGCCGCCGCCGCCAAGGACGTCAAGATCACCACCACCCCCATCATCGTGAAGCTGACCGAGCAGGGCGGCGGCAAGTGGCAGGTGGATGAGGATCAGCCCCTCAGTTTTGTTTTGGACGCCGGTGAAAAGGGAACGGTCCGTTACGAATTCGGCCAGATGAAAATGTCCGGCGTGTTCGATGAAGCCCTGGGCACCTTCGCCAGCCAGGACGCCACCCTTTCCAATATGCACATGGTGCAGAACTTCAAGGATGACAAGGGCAACAGCAACGCCGTTGACTACACCATCGATACGATCACCAGCACTCTCGCTGCCGTGGCGGCAGGCAGCGCTGCTGACATCACCGTCAAGCAAACCTACTCCGGGCTGAAGGAAACTGTCACCATTCCGCCTGATCCCAAGGTGGGCACACCCGCCGTCACCCTCACCGTCGCCTCGCCGCAGGGGGCTTTTGACATGACGATCAAGGGCGCCATGACCCGGCCGCTCAACCAGTTGCTGGCCTGGTTCGTGGCTCACCCGTCGAAGGAATTGATGACCACCGACCAGGAGGGGCTGCGCACAGCGGTGCGTGCCGCCCTGCCGCTGTGGAACCGCATGGATATGACGGGATCGCTGGATAAACTCACCGTGTCTTCGCCGGTTGGGGTTTTCAGCGCCGACACGATGCCGATGGAAATTGGCATGACCGGCTTTGTCGCCGATGCCAGCTTCCGCGAGAAATTCGCCGTCACCGGCCTGAAGATGCCGCCCGGTCTGGTGCCGCTGTGGGCGGCGGGCACCGAACCGAAGGAAGCCTCCTTCGGCATTGCCGTGTCCGACATCGACCTTGACCGCCCGGTCCGCATGTTCGTCGACAACATGGACCTGAGCAAGGACAAGCCCGTGTCCGACGACATCAGCAACCAGATGCTGGCCGCCCTCATGCCCAAGGGTCACGCCACCCTCACACTGGAACCCAGCGCCATCGTCAGCGAGCTCTATCGCCTCGGCTATGAAAGCACCATCACCATGGCCCCCGGCAAGGTGCAGGGCAATGCGCTGATCACCCTCAAGGGGCTGGATGAGATCATGAAGCTTCTCAGCGCCGCGCCGCCGGAAAGCGGTGCCCAGGGCGCGGTGGGCGGCCTGATGATGGCCAAGGGCATGGCCAAGACGGAGGCCGACGGCAGCCTGAGCTGGAAAATCGAATCATCGCCCGATGGTGGCGTGCTGGTGAACGGTGTGGACATGAGCAAGATGATGCCGCCCCCCGCCCCGCCTGCGCCGCAACAGTAACCGAAAACAAAACCGCCCGGTTCGCCACCGGGCGGTTTCATTTTTCAGCGGGCCTCAATCAGAAGCTCAGTTCGCGCGCCTGCTTCACATGCGGCAGCTTCTTGACATCTTCGAGAAGACCCGGCGGCAGGTCACCGTCAAACTCCACGATGCAGATGGCATCGCCCCCCTCCTCCTTGCGGCCAAGGTGGAAGGAGGCAATGTTGACCCCCGCCTGGCCCAGCACCTGGCCCAGCGAACCAATGAAGCCCGGCTTGTCACGGTTCGTCACATAAAGCATGTGCGCGCCGAAATCGGCCTCAAGTTCAATGCCCTTGATCTGGATGATGCGCGGCTTGCCGTCCGAGAACACCGTTCCCGCGATGGAGCGCTCGAAGTCCGGCGTTTTTACCGACAGGCGCATATAGGTGCCATAGGCGCCGCGCTTGGTCTGCTTCACCTCATCCACCTTGATGCCGCGTTCCTTGGCCACGATGGGGGCTGACACAATGTTCACCGAGCCAAGCTGCGGCTGCAGGATCCCCGCCAGCGTTGAGGAGGTCAGCGCCCGTGTGTTCATCTCGCCCACGTCGCCCGCATATTCGATGACGATTTCGCTGATCGGTCCTTCGGTAAGCTGGCCGGCGAAGGAACCCAGTTTCTCCGCCAGTGCCACGAAGGGCCTGAGCCGCGGTGCTTCCTCGGCCGAAATGGCGGGCATGTTGAGCGCATTGGTGACAGCCCCATGCAGCAGATAATCGGCCATCTGCTCGGCCACCTGCAACGCCACATTTTCCTGCGCTTCACCGGTGGAGGCGCCGAGATGCGGCGTGGCCACCACATTGTCCAGGCCAAACAGCTTGTGGCTGGTGGCGGGCTCCACCTCGAACACGTCGAGGGCCGCCCCCGCCACATGACCGCTCTTGAGGGCGTCATAGAGCGCCTCCTCCACCACCAGGCCGCCGCGGGCGCAATTGATGATGCGCACCCCCTTGCGGCACTTGGCCAGGGCCGCCGCGTCAATGATGCCGCGGGTGCGCTCGGTCAGCGGCGTGTGCAGGGTGATGAAGTCTGAGCGCCGGAAAATCTCGTCCAGTTCCACCTTCTCCACGCCGATCTCGATGGCGCGTTCGGCGGGCAGGAAGGGATCATAGGCCAGAACCTTCATCTTCAGGCCAAGCGCCCGGTCGGCCACGATGGAGCCGATGTTGCCGCAGCCGATGACGCCCAGTGTCTTGTTGAACACCTCAACACCCATGAAGCGGTTCTTCTCCCACCTGCCGGCATGGGTCGAGGCATTGGCTTCAGGAATCTGCCGGGCCAGCGCCATCATCATGGCAATGGCATGTTCAGCGGTGGTGATGGCATTGCCGAAGGGCGTGTTCATCACCACAATGCCGCGCGCCGTGGCGGCGGGAATGTCGACATTGTCAACGCCGATGCCGGCCCGGCCCACCACCTTCAGCTTGTTGGCAGCGGCAATGATCTTCGGCGTCACCTTGGAGGCCGAGCGGATCGCCAGCCCGTCATAGGCCGGAATGGCGGCAAGGAGCGCATCCTTGTCCTTGCCCAGTTCGGGCTTGTAGTCCACCTCGATGCCGCGATCGCGGAAGATCTGCACGGCGGTTTCAGAAAGCTTGTCGGAAACAAGAACACGCGGTTTCATGATGTCAGTCCACGGATGAAAGGATCGGAATGGGTTCAGGCTTTGGCGGTGGCCTGGGCATAGGCCCAGGTCAGCCACGGCATCAGCGCCTCAAGATCGGATGTTTCGACCGTGGCGCCGCACCAGATGCGCAGTCCCGGAGGCGCATCGCGATAGCCGCCGATGTCATGGGCCACACCTTCCGCCTCCAAGAGCTTCACCATTTTCTTCGGCACCGTTTCATCGCCCTTGAGCGTGAAGCACACCGAGGTGTTGGAGCGCGTCTCCGCCACCTTGGCCAGATTGTCGGCAAAGGGCGAAGCAGCGATCCAGCGCTCCACCACGGCGGCATTGGCGTCGGCCCTGGCCTGCAGGGTCTTGAGGCCGCCGATGCCGCGCGCCCAGTGCAGCGCCACAATGTAGTCCTCGACGCACAGCATGGATGGCGTGTTGATGGTCTCGCCGGTGAAAATGCCCTCAATCAGCTTGCCGCCGGAGGTCATGCGGAAAATCTTGGGGACGGGCCAGGCGGGCGTGTAGGTGACCAGCCGCTCCACCGCGCGCGGCGACAGGATGATGACGCCATGCGCGCCCTCGCCACCCAGAACCTTCTGCCAGGAGAAGGTTGTGACATCGAGCTTGGCGAAGTCGAGGTTCTGCGCGAAGGCCGCCGAGGTGGCGTCGCAAATGGTCAGGCCCTGCCGGTCAGCGGCAATCCAGTCAGCATTGGCAACCCGCACGCCCGAGGTGGTGCCGTTCCAGGTGAACACCACATCACGGGCAAAATCGACCTTGGACAGATCGGGCAATTCACCATAGGGGGCGGTGAGCTTGCGCACATCGGCAAGCTTCAGCTGCTTCACCACATCGGAAATCCAGCCTTCGCCGAAGCTTTCCCAGGCCAGCATGTCCACCCCGCGCTGCCCCAGCAGCGACCACAGCGCCATTTCCACCGCGCCGGTGTCGGAGGCAGGCACAATGCCGATGCGGTAATCGGCGGGTACGCCGAGAATCTCGCGGGTCAGGTCAATGGCCAGCTTGAGGCGCGCCTTGCCCTCGGCGGAACGGTGCGACCGTCCGGTCAGGGCATCCTGAAGTCTGATGGGGGTCCAGCCGGGGATTTTCGCGCACGGGCCGGAAGAAAAATTGGCGTTTTCCGGCCGCCGGGCCGGTTTCGTCATGGTCATGTTGATCTCCATCCTTACAGATGGACTGGCCCTCGTTGGGGAAGGCTAGCCCGGCTCCGGGTTTACCGGATACGGGCTATTTCGCAAGTGCGACATATTATCTATGAAATGCGTCATCCCTGCCCGGGCCTGTGCCCAAGCAAAGGGGCGGAGGTTTCCCCCCGCCCCGATGGCCGATCACGCGCGATTGCGGATCAGAAGCTGTAGCGCAGGCCGATGGTGGCCTGATGTTCCTTGCTGTCCGGACCCGAGATCATGATGTCGCGGAAGCGGTAGCCCGCATCCACGGCCACATTGCGGGTCAGGTCCACCGCCACACCGGCGGCAAGGCCCATGGCCAGGCCCGAATCATCCACCGCGCCACCCGAGCCGTTGGCCCAGCCATAGCCGAGGCCGGCGCCGACATAGGGGGTGAAGGCAGACGTGTTGGCCCAGTCGAAATACATATTGCCCAGCACCGTGGTGGTGGACAGCTTGGCGCCGGGCGCCACGTCATACTTGCCCGCCCAATCCACCGTCAGGTCGGTGCGGAAATTGTCATTGTAGCGATAGCCAACACCGCCGCCGAGCAGCAGGGCGCTGTCATCGGCACCGCCGCTCCACTCCAGGAACGACCAGCCGATATCACCACGCAGATAAAGGCCCATGGCCTCGCTCTCGGGCGCGGCATAGCCGCCGCCCATGTCGGCCGCCTGGGCACTTGCCGCCAGCGGCAGGGCCACAACACCGGCCGCCAGGATCATCTTGAACATTTTCATGACACACCTCTCCAATCATCCACCTCGGATCTTCCGACCCCCTTGGATGACCATGAAGGTAAGCGCCCGCTGCGGCGCCAACCGGGCGCGAATGCGGCGACAAAAAGACCGCGCTGACCTGTTGCCTTCGCGCCACAATATTTGTGCCGATCCGGCACAGGCCGTTGACCCGCCACCCACCATGCCGTTAACCCTCAGCCATCATGAGCAACAAAACCGTTACCGCCCAGGACTGGCTGTTGCTGGCGGGCCTTGTGGTGGCCTGGGGGTCATCCTTTGCGCTCACCAAGATTGCCGTCACCCATCTTGATCCGGCCTGGGTGACGGGCCTGAGACTCGCCATTGCCGCCGTCATTCTGCTGGCGGTGGCGGCAGCCCGGGGCCAGCTTCCGCGCGCCCGCTGGCCGCAGTGGCGCAAATTCTCCTGGCTCGGCTTCATCGGTCATGCCGTGCCCTTCTTTCTCATCAGCTGGGGCACCCACTTCGTGCCCTCCGGCATTTCCGGCCTTCTCATGGGCACCATTCCGCTCATCCTCATCGTCATGGCCCATTACACCCTGCCCGACGACCCGCTGACCCGGCCCAAGGCGGCAGGCTTTGTCCTCGGCTTCATCGGCATTGCCATTCTTCTCAACCCCGATGACCTGAAGAACTTTTCCTTCTCCGGCGGCGCGCTGATGGGCGAGATTGCCATCATCGCCGCCTGCCTGTGCTATGCCGTGCATTCGGTCAGTGCCCGGCGCATGGGATTTGAAAAACCGCTGACCCAGGGCTCGGGCGTGATGACGGCGGGCGCCCTCTTCGCTGTCGCCCTGGCGCTGGCGCGCGCCCCCCATGGTCTCATGGATCAGCCAGCCTCCGTGTGGTGGTCGGTGCTGGGTCTTGGCGTCCTGCCCACCGCCATCGCCACGCTGCTCATGTATCGCGCGCTTGAACGGGTGGGGGCCAGCTTTGTCTCCACCTCGAATTATCTGGTGCCGGTCTATGCCGTTGTCTTCGGCTGGATGGTGCTGGGCGAACCCCTGAGCTGGCGGCTTGTGGCCGCCCTCGCCTTCATCCTCACCGGCATTGCCGCAAGCCGCCTGTCCTTTGCAGCCAATGGAGACGTGCCATGAAAACCCCCGTCCTTCTCTTCACCCTTGCCATTCTCTCCCTGTCAAAGCCTGCTTTGGCCGATTGCGGCATTGATGCCATGATGGCGGCCATCGAAGCTCCGCTGGACTCCGTTCAAAGTGTTGAACGCGATGCCTCCGACGTGAAATCAACCGAAGGTGCCGACTGGAAAATCTATCGGGACAAGGATGGACGGCTCAACACCATTATCCGCACCGACTACGGTGAAACTTTTCGCCTCGAAACCCGCCTGTCGGTCGTCAACAGAAAAGACTACATCATAGAGGAACATCACGAACGCTATTCAAACCCCATCGGCGATCTTCTGCCAAAGTTGCCGGGTGAAAATGAAGCTGTCCGTCTCCCCAGCTACAGGATCATAAAGACATATTTCTTTTTCTGTGGCGGTCGGGCCATGATGCCGCAGAATTATGAGCCGCTCCCTGGAGAAGAGAGTTACGCTGCCAAGGCGGCAGAACTCAAGCGCATGATGCTCGATCATCCGGACATCAAGGAATTCACCGTCGGCCTGGTGCGATGATCGCCTGGGCCTGACTGGGATTACGCGGCCGCCTTGGCAATGATGCCGCACAGTTCATCGACCACGCGATTGACCAGCGGTGCGTCATCACCCTCGGCCATCACCCGGATCACCGGCTCGGTGC
>ERZ1645187.25-NODE-25-length-141574-cov-238.162466_pt1 | contig 141574 bp, 123 predicted proteins | sample MGYA00575352_ERZ1645187 | MGnify/ENA primary metagenome ERZ1645187 (study PRJEB40837, sample SAMN11349314) | freshwater sediment metagenome | isolation source: river sediment | host: Sediment | place: India: Wazaribad , New Delhi | collected 2017-02-21 ...
TGCTCCTCGACGAGCCCACCAATGACCTGGACGTGGAGACCCTGCGCGCCCTGGAAGAGGCCATCCTCGCCTTCCCCGGTTGCGCCGTGGTGATCAGCCACGACCGCTGGTTCCTGGATCGCATCGCCACCCACATCCTGGCCTTCGAGGATGACTCGCGAATCACCTGGTTCGAGGGCAATTACGCCGACTACGAGGCCGACCGCCATCGCCGGCTGGGGGCCGAGGCGGATCAGCCCCACCGGCTCAAGTACCGGCGGATTCATGCCTGAGGGGATTTCAATTAGCCCCCTCGCCATTCAATTTGGTGTCTTGCCAGATTGGCCGGAATGGCCAGAGTGGGCGGCATCCGTGGGGACGTCGGGCATCGGCGTTCTCCCGGGTCGGGTGGCGTCTAGCGGGGGGCGCCGTGAATCCATCCCTGGAGGCTCGGGCATGGCATCCCTGCCATGCACGCCCCCGCCAGACGCCACCCGACCCTCCCTCATTCATCCGACCGGAAAGCGGCGTTGCCTTGGGTACCCTTGAAAGGCAGAACTGAACCCTGATGACCGACGTAACCGATCTAACGGGGCGCGCCGCGCGCCTGCTGGACCGCCTTGAGGCCCTGCTGCCGCCCACCCCGGCGGCGCCCGACTGGGAGGCCCACGCTTTCCGCTGGCGCCGGGATGGGCGGGGCCAGGGCCGGTTGCAGGCCCTGGCCCACCCGCAGCGCCTGCTCCTGAAGGACCTGCTGTGCCTGGACCGGCAGAAGGCGGAGATCCTGCGCAACAGCCGCCAGTTCCTGGCCGGGCGCGGAGCCAACAATATCCTGCTGTGGGGCTCCCGGGGTACTGGCAAGTCGTCGCTGATCAAGGCAATCTTCAACGAGTTGCGCCACGAGGGCCTGCGCCTGATCGAGATGGACAAGGACGAACTGGTGGACCTGCCGGCGGTGCTGGACCTGATCCACGGCCGGCCGGAGCGCTTCATCATCTTCTGCGACGACCTGTCCTTCGAGGCCAACGAGTCCAGTTACAAGGCCCTCAAGGCGGCGCTGGAGGGTTCCATCAGCGCCGCCCCGGACAACCTGCTGATTTATGCCACCTCCAACCGTCGCCACCTGCTGCCGGAATTCCAGCGGGAGAACCGGGAGGCGGCCCTGATCGACGGCGAGATCCACCCCGGGGAGAGCACGGAGGAGAAGATCTCCCTCTCCGACCGCTTTGGCCTCTGGGTCTCCTTCCATCCCTTCAGCCAGGACCAGTTCCTGACCATCGTCCATCACTGGCTGGAGCGGCTGGGGGCGGCGCAGCGCGCCCCGGAACGGGTCGACCCGGAGGCTTTGCGCTGGGCCCTGCGACGCGGAACCCGCAGCGGCCGCACCGCCTGGCAGTTCGCCCGGGACTGGGCCGGACGGGGTGAGGAGGCCGGTGGCGGCGAGGGCTGAGGGCTTTGCTGGCATCCCGCATGACCCCAGCATTCGGCAGCCTGGCGATGATTTTCGTCGACCGCCCATATCGCCGCCCCTTGCAGATGCTGGTTCGGTTTTACCGCAGTCTTTATTCCGCCCCCCGCGGACTGACTGATATGCCTTGCCAGTCAGCAAACCTCGTTCAAACTCCGCCTTGTTATCCGCACTCGCGGACACCCTGACATGCCGCCCAGCCACACCGGCCGTCTCCTACTGACACCCGCGGACCCCTGGCTGGCGGTGGACCCCCACCTCTTGCGCGCCACCTTGGAAAGCCTGGGTTTCATCGGCCAGCCCCTACCAGCGGACCAGGGGCTTGGCAGCACCCACACCCGCCGATTACCGGGGCACACCTTCCCCGCTGGCGCCCAGCCGGCGGACGCTGGCCTTGGTGGCGCCCTCACCCAGCTACCCTCGCCCAGTCAGGGCTTTCTGGTTGGCGAGGACTTCTTCGACCTGCTGGCCTTCGCCGGCTGTGCGGTCAATCTGCGGCTGACCCCAACATCCACGGGCGAGCCCTTTACCCATGTCCACTTGGTGGGCCCCTTGGCGTCCCCCATCCTCCTACTTGGCGGCAACACCCGCCCGCCGCGTTGTCCCACCTGCCGTGCCGCTAATAAGGCAATAACCCAATTCCCCGATCAGTACTCCGACCTGAACAAGGACACGCAACGGGATCTGGAACGGCCATGGGGTAGAAGCAGGCAACTGGGCCAGGACCTGACCCTAGAACCGGGACGGGAAATCCCCTGCCCCGCCTGCGGCTCCCGCCACCCGCTTTGGGCCTGGGATTGGAAAGGCAAGGCCGGCTGTGGGCGCAGCTTCGTCTGGGTGGAGGAGGTGTTCCCCGGGGAGGCGGAGCCGACGCCAGCCTTCCAGGCCGCGCTTACCAGCCTGACCGCCAGCCCCTGGCGACACTTCTACACCCAGGACCGCTACAACCGCTGAGCACCCTTTGCCGATCCAAAACCGCATGCGTTTGCTCATTGACGTCCGCGGTCTGCGTTTGGAATCATGCCCGCCGCGTTGGTAAAGTTACCAAACCAAACCGTGAATCTTCTCCCCACCCCTGCTGGCTGGGCTGGCATGGGTAGCTTAAGCCGCTGATTCTCTTCCTCGCTCCCCTGGTGGGGAAGGATTGGGGACAGGGGGCCTGAAGGATTCCACCATAACGAGGCCAAGAGCATGAAATCCTCTGCCAAAGATGGCATCACTCGCCGGGAGTTTGTCACCAGTTGCGCGACCGCCAGCCTGATGTTGGGTCTGCCACCCTACTTGCAGGGCTGCGCCAGCGATTCCGCGGATGCGCCGGAAGGGTCGGAAACTCTTTTCGTTAACGGCGACATCTACATCGACGCGGACCAGAAGGTGGACAATCTCCTGGTCCGCGATGGCGTGGTCGCGGGCATCAATGTCAATCCGGCCTACCACCTTCATGCGCAACGGGTCGATCTCGAGGGCGCCGCGGCATACCCCGGCTTCAACGACAGCCATGTCCACCTCATCACCATGGCCGTGGCGGGAAGCATCCTGGTGCCGCCCCCCTCCACGGAAGATCCGCTGGAGATCGCGAAGGCAGTCGGCGCCGCATGCAAAGACCTCGCCCCCGGCACGCCCCGGATGGGACACGGCTTCAAGCTCGACGACTACGACGCCTGGCATCTCGCGGACCTGGCAGAGATCGACGCGTTAACCGGCGATCAATGCCCGGTCATGATCGCCGATCAATTGGGGCACAGCTATATCGTCAATTCCGTGGCCCTGCGCATCAGTGGGATTGACGATGACACCCCCGACCCCCCGGGGGGAGTCATCGTCCGGGAAAATGGCAAGGCCACCGGCATGCTGCGGGAGACCGCCGGTGCCCTCGTTGGCAACACCGCCATCTTTCCCCGGGTGCCAGACGCTGGGGTCAAACCCTACGCCATCCGGTTGCTGAACACATGGGCGAGTATGGGCTACACCTCGATCGTGGACCTCATGGGCGGGCCCATGGGCCGCACCATGAAACCAGAACTCTGCCAGGAACTGGACCACGAAGGCCTGCTCCCGCTGCGCATCAACTACGCCTACACCTTCTTCAACCTGAGCGAGATGCAGGACTTTGACAAGGTGGAGAGCCCCTGGGTCCACTTCGCCGGCCTCAAGCTCTTTGTCGACGGGGCCGCCGGGCAGGGCGGTGCCTGGACCAGTTGGGAGAACACCCAAGGCAACCACGGTCTCTACGCGGTCTGCACCAATGACCAGGAATACGGCGAGGACTACAACCTGTACCGCATGCTCGATAAGTCCGAGGAGTTGGGACTGGACATGCACTATCACGTCGGTGGCGACCTCGCTATCGACGCGGTACTGAGCGCCATCGAGGCCGTGCAGCAAAAAAACGGCGCCTTGCGCGGCAAGCACACCCTCTATCACCTGGGACTGATCACGGATGAGCAGATCGCGCGCATGAGCGCCCTGGGCGACAGCGTGATCGCCGGGGTCCAGCCATCCCTGCACTGGGAGTTTCAGAAGGATGAAACCGCCTTCTACTATGGCGAGCATGCCCGGGGCTCTTACCCCTACCGCAAGATGCGCGATGCCGGCGTCACCCTGGCGTTCTCGACGGATTATGCCTCCAACATTCGCGATCTCTGCTGGCCCACGGAAATCATGAAGGTCGCCCTGACCGGCGCGGCTGATCCGGAGGCCAACCCCCCCTTGACCATGCGCGACCTGATCGCGGCCTTTACCGTCGGCGGCTATGCCACGACGCGCGAGGCCAGGGTGGGCAAACTCCACCCGGGCTACCAAGCCGATATCGTGATCTTCGAGCAGGATCTCTACTCAGTGGCCCCTGAGGAGTTGTCAAAGGATAACCCCCAGGTACTCGCCACCTGGGTCGGAGGGCGCCGAATTCTGCCCATTTAGCAAATGTTCATCAATGAGTTCCCGGATTGAGAGCCCTCCCTCGGGCACACATCGGGAACGAGAAAATGGACGCTTTCTTGGTTTGCAAAAATCAGTAGCTCAGCCCCCATCCCAACACGCCCCCACAAGGGAGGTAGGGGGTCTAAACGCTTAGCGCTCGGTGAGATCAAGAACGTCTAACGCCGTCGGCCTCATTGGTGGCGTGTGCGGCGCGCGTCATGTCTACCGCTTGCCGCAAAGCGGGTAACAGGATGGACTTGGCGGTCGACCTGAGGACCTGGAAACCAGGATCCGCGGCTCCGTTACGGCCATGGATGGCCGTCGTGCCCTCCACCAAGGTCCCCAAAACCGCCATCACCGCCTGTAACTCACTGACCGCCGCGCTTTCCGGGTCCAACCCCAGGGCCCTAAACGCCGCCGCCATGGCGCCGGCGTAAAACCGATCCAGTTCCGCGGCGATGCGTGCATCCTGGTTGGCGAGTTCCCACAGCGCCGGAAAGAGCCGCGCCGTCACTGGGCTGACGGCGTCCGCCAATAGCCAGTCAATCAGCGCGCCCAGGCCACCGCCCTCGTCCCCCTGAAGCGTCCTCGTGACCACGAGGGCGAATTTCTCGGCATAGTCCGACAGCAACCGGTCCACCAGGGCATGCAGCAGCAGTTCGCGGCTTGGGAAGTGGTAGGTCAGATGGCTCTGCCGGATCCCCAAGGACTTGGCCACCTTCAGCGCTGAAAAGCCGCTCGCCCCCTCCGCCGTGAGGATCGCCACGGCGTGATCAATGATGGCCTCGCGCAGGGGCTGATCCTTGGGCAATTGGCGGTAGGAGCGAAGGGGAGGTTTCGTGGCGGATTTGGTCATGGCGGAAGTGGAGTAGATAGGTCTATCGGCACGGCGGGGGCGGGCCGGGGCGCCATGTGGCCCCGAGGGGTGTGCCCTCAGAGAACCCCTACCCCTTCGGGCAAGGCGATGGTCATGCTCAGGGGCAGGTGATCCGACAAGGGGTAGTCGATGACCGCGGCGTCCAGGATGCGCAGGCGGTTGGAGACCAGGATATGATCCAGGCTGCGCCGGGGTTGCCAACTGGGGAAGGTCTTGAGTTCGCAGTCCAGGCCACGCAGGTCGGAGTCCCGCATCAGTTGCCGCAGGGAGCGACTGCGGCAGCCACAATTGAAGTCGCCCATCACCACCAGATAGGGGTAGCGCTGCACCACCTGGGCGATGTGCCGCAGTTGCCGGCCCCGCGCCCGCCAGCCCAGGGCCAGGTGGAGGATGCAGATCGCCAGGATCCCGCCGTCGGAGAGGTCCAGTTCGACGATCACCGCCCCCCGCCCTGGCAGGCCGGGGAGCTTGAGCTCGCTGACCCGAGCCGGGCGCAGCCGGCTGAGGACGCCATTCCCATGCTGGGCCCAGCGGCCCAGGTCCCGATTGACCTGCCGATACCAGAAGGGGAACTGGGCCTCGTCGGCCAGGTATTCGATCTGATCGATGAAACTGCTGCGCAGGCTGCCCGCGTCGATCTCCTGGAGCCCCACCAGATCGAAATCCCGTAACATGGCGGCGATGCGGCCCAGATTGACCTGGCGCTCCCGGTGCGGAAGCAGGTGCTTCCAGCTTTTGGTCAGATATTCCCGATACTGACGGGTATGGATACCGGCCTGGATGTTGTAGCTGAGCAGTCGGATCGGCTGCATGGGTGATTGGCCAAGCAAAAGGTTAGGGGTGGAACGACCTGCTGACCCCGGACCGGGATGCCAAAATTGTATAGCAGAATCCCATCCATATTATCGGCTCGACCGCTGTGTTTCAGGCCCGCCCCCATGATCGCCTCGCCCCCTGCCTTTCAGGGCCGCCTCTAGGCTGCGGCAGTTTCCCTCTATTGGCGTGGTTGGCTCGTCCAGGTTAGGACCAGGTCTGACGGCTGGTATCTCCTGACCCGGTCGCGCCCCAAGCCGGATGCCAGGGGCGGGCGCCAAGGGGCTAAAATAATCGTAGATGTTCACCCCTGCTGTGGGGTTGCCAACAGTAGTACAAGCCGCTGATGCTCTTGCTCCCTCCCCCTAGCGGGTGAGCGTTGGGGAGAGGGAGGCTGAACGAATACACATGATTCGTCCGATCGTCGCCAGCCAGGAAGTTGCTCATGGTCACATCAGGCCCCGCCCAGCCTCCTCCCGCCGAGGAGAGCCCCTTCGAGGAGATCCTGCTGCTCTGTCTGCAGCGGATTCTGACGGACGAACAGCCGCTGCCCTTCCTGCGCTGGGCCCAGAAGCAACTCGTCCCCCGCCTCCAGCGTGAGGAACCCGACCTGGAGGAGATTGAAGCCCGCCGCCTGGCCTTTCTGCTCGCCCGGGCCATCTGGGATGCCACGCCCCTGCCCGGCAATGGCTTCCGCGCGCGGCCGCTGAATGATCCCCATCCGGCCCTGTCCTGCCCCTGTGGCTCGGGCCTCGCCTACGGCCAGTGCTGCGGCGCCATTCAGAATCTTCCGGTCATCCCGCTGGAACTGATGTGGGAACTGCTGCTGGCGGAGATCCCTGAACCCCTGTTCCGCCAGGCCCTGGCCTCGGGGGAGGTGCCGATACCCCTGCTTGGCCTGGCGGCGGAGCGCTGGCTGATGGTGGACCGGCCGGGATTGGCCATCGCCCTCCTGGAGCCGCTCTTCACCCCCGAGGCCGCCACCCAGGTGGATGAGCGCGGCGACCATGCCCTCAATGTCCTGTGCGATGCCTATGATCGTCGCGATCACGGCAAGAAGAAGCGCCAGTTCCTGGACCGCATGCGTCAGCACCCCTGCCGGGGCCTGCGGGCTGCCGCCTGGCGGCGGCTGTGCACCATCCACATCGATGAAGGGGCCTTTATCGAGGCGCAACTGGCCTATACCCAGGCCCAGCGCGAAGCGCCGGACAACCCCGGCACGGCCCTCCTGGAGATCGCCCTGCTGGCGACCCAGCATGAGGAAGACCTGGCCCGTGATCGTGCCCTCTTCTGGCGCCACAAACTGCGCCGGGGCGAGGAGGCGGATATCGCCATCCTGGATTTTCTCGCCCAGGCCGGCACGGATCCCCAGGATGCCCTCATGACCAGCCAGGCGGATATCCTTGACCCCTGCCTGATGGATCTGCGCGACTGGGTTCAGGCCAGTATCCGGCGCCCCTTGCCCATCTATTCCCTGGTCCCGGCATCCACCCCGTTACCCCGTCCGGCGCCGGCACCGATGGCGGCGGGGGCCAGGGGGCAGGCTGCACCCCCCAGATCGGGGACCGGTGAGGGCACCGTCACGGGGAATAACCCAGGCAGCGTGGCCGGTCTCCCCTATCCCGTACCCTCACCACAATGGTCGCAATGCCTGGAGCCACCCCACGCCCTCGTTGCGCTGGAAAGGGACTGGCACCGGATCTACCCAGGCACCAAACCCCTCGGCCTGCAACTGGTCCTCCCGCCGGCCTCACCTCATCCCTGGGAGCCTGACGAGGGCCTGGCGGAGGACTGGTTGGACTTTCTCAATGATCATCCGGAGGCGGCGGACAGCCTGGACATCCTCGATGACCTGGTCACCGCCCTCTATGTCCACCCGGATACCGCCCTGAGTTGGGTCAGACATACCCTGGTGACGCCCCTGCTCGCCCGTGCCCAGGCCATCCTGGGCCAGGTCCCGCTGGCCGGCGGCCAGGCCACCCTGCCCTGGGACACGGCGGCAAACCGGCCGGCGCTGCGGTTGTTGTTCCGTCACTATCTCAGTCAGGTGGAGAGCGGGGCGGAGGTGGCGGCCATCGCCAGCCTGGAGACCCTGCTGCGCCTCAATCCCTGGGATCATCACGGCCTTCGGGCCGATCTGATGAACCATTATTTGCGTGAAGGGGATGACGCGGCGGCCCTGGCCCTGGCACGGCGCTATCCCGAGGATCGGCTGGTGGACCTGGTTTATGGCGAGGTCCTGGCCCTCTACCGCGGTGGCGCCGCCCAACAGGCCCGCCAGGCCCTGCACCGCGCCCAGGGACAACTGCCCCTGATTCCGCGCTACCTGACCCAGAAACGGGTCGCCCGTCCCCCGACCCGGGAGCGGACCCCCACCCCTACCAGCGCGGAAACCGCCTGGTTCTACCGCGAGTCCATGCGGGACGTCTGGTCCGCGGTCCCCGGCCTGCTGGATTGGTTGAAGCGTCAGGCGGGTTGATCAGGCTCCCACCCTGAAATTCCCGCCCTACCCCACCAGATCTGGCTGCCAAGCAGGGGTCTATCCATTGATTACCGAATTGAGATGGCCCTCAGCGACGCAAATCGGCAACAAAAACGGGCCTCTTCCGAGGCCGGCGAGGGAAGGGGGTAGTGTTCAGGGCACTGAGCCAGGCGCGAATCAGGTCACTGATCAGGGCGCGCCGCCAGGCACCATTCAAGCCGCGCCGGCACGCAACCATTGGATGACGGGGGCCGTGCTCGGCCGCACCAGGCGCCAGAGCCAGAAGGACTCCGCCGCCTGCTCCACCAGCATCCCCAGGCCATCCAGGGCCTGGGCGGCGCCCCTGGCCTGACCCCAGCGGCGGAAGGGGGTGGGCTGATCGCCGTAGAGCATGTCATAGGTCCAGCCGCCCGGGGCCAGGCAGTCGGCGGGCAGGTCCGGCACCGCCCCGTCCAGGCCGGCGGCAGTGGCATTGATGATCAGGTCGAACTGATATCCCGCCAGATCTTCCAGACCACCGGCCGCGACCCTGGCATCCCGCACCACAGCCACCAACTCCCGGGCCTTGATGGCGGTACGGTTGGCCAGGGTCAGGGAGGCCAGGCCCGTCGCCAGCAGGGGGAACAGCACGCCCCGCGCCGCCCCGCCGGCGCCCAGCAGCAACACCCGCGCCCCACGGAACTCAAAGCCGTGATTGGCGCCCAGATCCCGCACCAGCCCCACGCCATCGGTGTTGTCACCGCGCAGACGCCCACCCGCCAGGACCGTGAGGGTATTCACCGCCCCGGCGCTGGCCGCGGCGGGGCTCAGTTCGTCCGCCAGGGCGTACGCCGCCTCCTTGAAGGGCACCGTGACGTTGAGTCCCCGCCCCCCGGCGGCCAGGAAGCGGCGGACGTCCCCGGGAAAGTCATCCCGGTCTCCCAGAATCCGCCCATAGTCCAGATCCTGCCCGGTCTCACGGGCGAAGGCGGCGTGTATCAGCGGGGACTTACTGTGGGCGATGGGATTGCCGATGACGGCGTAGCGGTCGGTCACGCTTCAACCTTGCAGCCAGCGGGCCGCGTCCTTGGCGTAATAGGTCAGAATGGCGTCGGCCCCGGCACGGCGGATGGAGAGCAGGGCCTCCAGCACCACGGCGCGCTCATCCAGCCAGCCGTTCAAGGCCGCCGCCTTGAGCATGGCGTATTCACCGCTGACCTGGTAGGCCATGGTCGGCACGCCAAAGCGCTCCTTGACCCGCCGGACGATGTCCAGATAGGGCAGGGCCGGCTTGACCATCACCATGTCGGCCCCCTCGGCGAGATCCAGGGCGACCTCGCGCAAGGCCTCGTCGGAATTGGCCGGGTCCATCTGATAGCTGTACTTGTTGCCGCCGCCCAGGTTGGCCGCCGAGCCCACGGCATCCCGGAAGGGGCCGTAGAAGCTGGAGGCATACTTGGCCGCGTAGGCCAGGATGCGGGTGTGGATATAACCCGCCTCCTCCAGGGCGGCGCGGATGGCGCCGACCCGACCGTCCATCATGTCGGACGGGGCGACCACATCGGCGCCGGCGGCGGCATGGGACAGGGCCTGCTTGACCAGGACCGCCACCGTCTCGTCATTGAGGACATAGCCCGTGGCGTCAATGAGGCCATCCTGACCGTGGGTGGTGAAGGGGTCGAGGGCGACGTCGGTGATGACGCCGAGTTCCGGCACGGCCTGCTTCAAGGCCCGTACCGCCCGCTGGGCCAGGCCGTCCGGGTTGAATGCCTCCCGGGCGTCCTCGGTCTTGACCGCCAGGGGCGTGACCGGGAAGAGGGCAATGGCCGGAATGCCCAGGTCCAGGACCTCCCGCGCCTCCGCGACCAGCAGGTCGATGCTCTTGCGCTCCACGCCGGGCATGGAGGCCACCGCTTCGCGCTGGCCCTCGCCCTCAAGCACAAAGACGGGATAGATGAAGTCCTCGGGTCCCAGCCGGGTTTCACGCATCAGGCGGCGCGAAAAGGGGTCACGGCGCATCCGCCGGGGGCGCAGGGCGGGAAAACCGGGAGCGAACGGAGTGTCTGAGGCCATGAAGCGATCCTTAATCCTGATGAAGTTGCATGAGCAGCCGGCGACGGCCTGGTCAAGCGGTCCACCTTGGTCGCGCGCCAGTATGGGAAAATATCCTACCTTCGACCGTTGCGTAGCACTAGCCCCGGCTCCCATCACCGGAGATTCCTCCAACCCGAAGATTCCCCCAAACCGACCGGACCCGCCCCAGGGGAGGGGAAACCACCCCTAGCCCGGGCTCGGCGCCCGGTTGGCGGCAGCGTCTCACTCCCCTTTCGAAACCCAGCCAGGACCGCCACCTACCCACCGCCATGTTCCAGTATCACCGCCACGACGAGCAGCGCCACGATCATCGGCATGATCATCCCCACACCTACGATCCGCATCCCGAACATCCCCTGACCTTTGCCGTCGACCGCCCGGATTTCGCGGAGAAGGTGATCGCCGCCTCCGGGAAAGGACCCATTCTGGTGGACTTCTGGGCCGACTGGTGTTCGCCCTGCCACGCCCTCGCCCCCCACCTGGAGCGGGCGGTGGCGGAATGTCAGGGGCGGGTACGCCTCGCCAAGGTCGAGGTCGACGAGGGTGACAACATGAAGCTGGCGGGCCATTACCGGCTGCGGGGCTTTCCCACCGTCATCCTCTTTCACGCCGGAGAGGAAAAGGGCCGATTCAGCGGCGCGCGCTCCACGGCGCAGATTCGCGACTGGCTCCGGGAACACCTGGAACCCTGAGCGGGTTGGACCCTCCGGCGACAGGACACCCTGTCGTCAGACCTCGGCGGCCAGCCAATCCCGTGGCACCAGAAAGCGCTCATAGAGTTCCGCCTCCGGGGTCCCCGGCGCGGGATGCCAGTCATAGCGCCAGCTCACCTCCGGCGGCAGGGACATGAGGATGGACTCGGTGCGCCCCCCGGATTGGAGGCCGAAGAGGGTGCCGCGGTCGTAGACCAGGTTGAATTCCACGTAGCGGCCCCGGCGGTATTTCTGGAAGGCCCGCTCCCGCTCGCCCCAGGGCAGCCCCTTGCGCCGCTGGACGATCGGCAGGTAAGCGGGCAGGTAGTGGTCGCCGACGCTTTTCAGGAAGTCGAAACAGCGGGCGAAGCCCCCCGCGTCCAGGTCATCGAAGAAGAGGCCACCGATACCCCGGGGCTCCTGGCGATGGCGGAGAAAGAAGTATTCATCGCACTGGCGCTTGAGGCGCGGATAGACCTCCGCGCCGAAGGGCAGGCAGGCGGCGCGGGCGACCCGATGCCAGTGCACCGCATCCTCCGCAAAGCCGTAGTAGGGCGTCAGGTCGAAGCCGCCACCGAACCACCAGACCGGTGCCGCGTCCGCCTGCTCCGCCACAAAGAAACGCACGTTGGCATGGGAGGTGGGGACGTAGGGATTGCGGGGATGGACCACCAGCGACACCCCCAGGGCCTGAAAGGCCCGGCCCGCCAGTTCCGGCCGGCGCGCCGTCGCCGTGGGGGGCAGGTGGGCACCCTGGACATGGGAGAAGTTGATGCCCCCGCGCTCAAAGAGGGCGCCCTCCTGCAGGACACGGGTCCGGCCCCCGCCGCCCTCGGGCCGCTCCCAGGCATCTTCTTGGCGGCGGACTGAGCCATCCTCGGCCTCCAGGGCCTGGGTTAGACGGTCCTGGAGATCCAGCAGATAATCCCGCACCGCCGCGATATTGGGTTGTTCAGGCATCGGATTCAGGTCTCCGTCAGGATGGCGCCCAGGGTAGGTCCGGCCCCGGATTCAGACCTACCGCGGCGCGGGGCCCGGTGTTGGTCCGGCATTGGATTCAGGCCTCCGGCGGCGTGGCGTCCGGGGGATAAAGATGAATCGCCAGCCAGAGACACCGCGGCGCCGGCCGGGTCTCCAGCACCCGGTGGGGCGTGTGGGCGGGAATGAACAGATAATCCCCCGGCATCAGGTTGACGCACTCCCCATCCAGTTGGAGCACCGCCCGACCCTCCAGCAAGAGGACCCATTCATCCTGCTCCTGATCATAGAGCCCGGGGTCGGGGGTGGCGCTGCTAAGGATGCGCTCGATACGGACCCGCCCCTGACGCCAGAGATCCTGAAAGAACTCTCCCTCTTCCGGGGCGGGTAGACCAGTGAACAGATTGGCGGGGGTCATGGCGGCGGGCCGTGATCTGACTCATGAAAAAACCGGCCAGAGGCCGGTTTTGGGTCCGCTGCGTTGAGCGGAGCGGGATCGGTCGCGTGACCAGACCCGCGAGAGGTTCAAGCCATCGCTTTAATACGGGCGTTGATCCGGCTCTTGTGACGGGCCGCCTTGTTGGCATGGATCAGCCCCTTGCCGGCCGCCCGGTCGATGAAGGGCATGGCCGTCTTGAAGGCCGCCAAGGCCGCTTCCTTGTCACCCGCCGCGATCGCCTTGAGCGTGTTCTTGATATAAGTGCGCATGGCACTGCGGCGTGAGGCATTTTGCTGACGATGCTGCTCGGCCTGACGGGCGCGTTTGAGGGCTTGGGGGGAGTTGGCCAAGTGATTACTCCTGAAATCCGGGATGAATCGCGGGATTAAATTTAAGACCGGGCATTTTCCTCAAGGCCCTAGCCGCTGTCAACCAAACCAGGGCCCTTTTTGTGCATCTCAGTACGCTTGCGTCTCTGGAGCGTGCCCATCTCACCGCGGGGTCAAGCCAAGTCAGGCCATGGGTCAAGCCAAGGACCTAGCCAAGCCCAGAGGCGCCAGCCAGGGGTGTCCCCCAGGACGGCAACCGCATGGGGCGACCGACCAGTCGCTTGCGCGACGGATCGGCGCTCATTGTCCGCCAATCGCCGCCGTTGCGCCCTTTTCAACGCAATTAATGCTGGTGTCGACAAAGGGATGCTCTACTATTACGTTTTCGTGACGACGCCCAGACGGTCAGCGCCAGGCTCCCGCCGTCCGTATCTATCCCAGCCACAACCACGCAACCTGCACGCGGAGGCAGCACATGACTGAAAACGAGGTCAAGCCGACCACCGAAACGCCACCAGCGGGGCCGGCCACGGCGACCGCCAGCGCCAAGTCCACCCCCACCCCGGCGGCTCCGGCCAGCCAGGGCAAGGCGCCGGAGGCGTCCAGCGCCTCGGCCAAGGCCAGCGAGTCCAAGGGCGCGGATAAACCCGAACCCGCTGACAAGGGCGCCAAGAGCGACAAGGAAGACAAGAAGGACAAGCCCGTCAACGTGCTGGTCAACATCCAGGTCGACGAAAAGCAGCTCAAGCGTGAGGCCGAGGCCTATTATCCCTATAAGAAAAAGATGCCCGTGACGGAGTACATGGACATCCAGTACCAACTGCAAATCGAGTTGCTCAAGTGGCAGAACTGGGTCAAGGAAACGGGCGAACGCGTCATGGTGCTCTGCGAGGGGCGCGACGCCGCTGGCAAGGGCGGTACCATCAAGCGCTTCATGGAACATCTCAATCCCCGGGCCGCGCGCGTGGTCGCCCTGGAGAAGCCCAACGATCGCGAACGCACCCAATGGTACTATCAGCGTTACCTTCAGCACCTGCCGGCCGCCGGTGAGATCGTTTTCTTCGACCGCTCCTGGTATAACCGTGCCGGTGTCGAGCGGGTTATGGGTTTCTGCACCCCGGCCGAGTACCTGGAATTCATGCGGCAGACCCCGGAACTAGAGCGTATGCTCGTCCGCAGCGGCATCCGCCTGCACAAACTCTGGTTCTCGGTCACCCGCAAGGAGCAGTTACGGCGCTTCAAGTCCCGCGAGCACGATCCGCTGAAACAGTGGAAACTCAGCCCCATGGACCTGGCCTCCCTGGACCTGTGGGAAGAATACACCAGCGCCAAGGAAAACATGTATTTCTACACCCACACGGCCGACTGCCCCTGGACCGTGATCAAGTCTGACGACAAGAAGCGGGCCCGCATCAACGCCATGCGCTTCCTGCTCTCCAAGTCTCCTTATCCAAACCGCAATCCGGAAGTTGCCTGCCCGCCCGACCCCGAGATCGTGGTCGCGCCCCAAATCGATCAACTGAGCCCCGCCTCGCTTTGAACCCCGGGAGATCCACTAACGCCATGTCAAAGCATTACGAAAAGCAAGCCAAACAGGTCGTCAAGGGCTTCAAGGAGGTCCTGGACGAGGAGGCCCGCAAGGTCCTCACCGACGAAGATCTTGGCCAACTGGCCATGTTGATCGAGTCCGCCATTACCAACTCCGTACTGTCAGCCGTGGAAAAGGTCGCCGATGACCTGGAAAAGTCCGTCCGCAAGATTCGCCGCGGCGCCGAGCACTACGACGACTGATCCCACTTTCTGATACTTCCTAAAAAGCGTCCAGCCGCCAGTTCCCGATTTGTCCCCGGAGGGACCCGCTCAAGTCGGCAAAGGATCGGATGGACACCATCTTAGGCGCCTCCGGGGGAGACGGGCCATGCCCCAGGCCCCTCCCCCGGCGGGTGATCAGGCCGCCTTCGACCCCGGCGGTCCGCGCTTCTTGGGGTATCATCGGCCGATGCAACCACCACGGGTTACATGCCGGAATTGTTTCCCGCCCCGGGCTTGGCCGTCGGCCGGGGGCCAGACCTTTGCCCTCGGCGTGCCGCGGCCCTGGTTGTGGACCATCTTCCCCCTCCTCTTCCGCGCCGGCCTCCTGATCACGAGATTCTTTCGCGACAGCCTTTTCATCGGCAGCCTTCTCACCGCCAGCCTGCTCGCACTCAGCCTGTTCAGCCCCAGCCTGCGGGCGGAAACACTCCCCTACGACCTGACGATCAAACCCACCGGCCAGGAGGCCATGGACCAGGCCCTGCTGGACGCCTCCCTCCTCGCCAGCCTGCGGGAGGAGGCCAAGGCCGGCGCCTTCGCCTTGGTGGCGCGGGCCAACGATGACCTGCCGCGCCTGGACGACGTTCTGCGAAGTTTCGGTTACTACGACGCCTACATCGACATCCGCCTGGATGGCCTCTCCCTGGAGACGCCGGACCTGGTGGCGCGCCTGGAAGAGCGATCGGCCGCTGGGGGTGCTGGAGGCAGGGCGGGAGAGGCCAACGCGCCGGAAATCACCAGCACGGCGGGCACTCCGCGCGCGGCCCAACCCGCGGGAGCGGCGGGATCATTGGCGTCCAAGGACTTGGGAGACCCGGCGGGCACGGCAAGTGCCCCGGGAGAGGCGGCATCGACAAGCCCGGGGGCCACGCCCACGCTGGCGCCCATCCCGATTCAAGTCAGCATCGACCTGGGTCCCCTCTATCACATCGGTCAGGCCCGCCTCGACGGCCCGGTTTCGCCGGCGGTCCACGCCGCCTTCACCCTGGCCCCTGGCCAGCCGGCCCTGGCCAGCAGCGTCCTCGCCGCCGGTCAGGCGGTGCTCGCCGCCCTGCGCGAGGAGGGCTACGCCCTGGCCCAGGTCCCGGCCCCGGAGGTCCTCGTCAACCATTACACCCGGACCATGGACGTCACCTACACCGCCGCCCCCGGACCCCGCCTTGGCGTCGGCACCATCCGCATCGAGGGGCTGGACCGGGTCCAGGAGGACTATGTGCGCCGCCGCCTGGGCCTGGAGCCGGGGGAACTCGTCACCACCAGCCGGCTGGAACAGGCACGTCGGGATCTGCTGGCAGGCAGGGTGCTGGCCAGCGCCCGACTCATCCCCGGGACGTCCCCGGACCCCGACGGCCATCTGCCCCTGACCCTGGAGGTCACCGAACGCCCGCCCCGGGTGCTGCGTTTCGCCGGCGCCTATTCCACGGATGAGGGCGGCAGCGTCTCTGGCTCCTGGACCCACCGCAACCTGCTGGGCCGGGCCGAGCAACTCACCCTGCGCGCCGATGTCGGCACCCTGGGCGCCCCCTACACCAGCGAGCCGAGCTATCTGCTGAGCGCGGCCCTGGTCAAGCCCGACCTCTGGCGCCGCAACCAGGACCTGCACCTGGACGCCGCCGCGGTACGGGAATTCCTGGAGGCCTACGACCGGGATGCCATCACCGCCGGCGCCGCCCTGCAACGCCGCTATGGCGACAACTTCCAGGTCGGCCTGGGGCTGGGCCTGGAGCGGTCCCGCATCATCCAGGACGCGGTGGTCCAGGACTACCATCTCGCCTTCCTGCCCCTGACCCTGAAATACAACGACGCCGGCGACCTGCTCGATCCCCGCCAGGGCTTCCGGGTGGACGTGCGGGCCGCCCCGACCCAGGTCCTCAGCGGCGACGCCGACGATTTCCTGCACCTGCGCGCCACCGGCACCGCCTACCTGGACCTGAGCCGCCTAACGGCCGGGGACGCCACCACGGCCATGGCAGGCGGCACCATCCTCGCCGGTCGCCTGGTCATCGGCCGCATCTTTGGTGCCGCGGCCAGCGCCGTGCCCCCGGACTGGCGCTTCTATGCCGGCGGCGGTGGCTCCGTCCGTGGCTTTCCCTTCCAGTCCATCGGTCCGGAGACCGCCTCCGGTCAGCCCCAGGGCGGGAGCAACCTGCTGGAGACCAGCCTCGAGCTGCGCCAGCACCTGTGGGGCAATTGGGGGGCGGCGGTGTTCGTCGATACCGGCGCCATCTCCGACGAAAATTTCCCCGGTACCGGCGGCTGGTCCATCGGTGCCGGGGCCGGGGTCCGTTACAAGACACCGGTGGGACCGGTGCGGGTGGACCTGGCCACCCCGTTGAACAATGACGCCGGTGACCCAGCGGTCCAGTTCTACATCGGCGTCGGCCAGGCCTGGTGACCATGCCCTCACCCCCGCGCCCCTCGCTCCCGCGTCTCCGCCGCCTCTCGCGATTGCTGGTTCGCCTGGCAGTCATCCTCGTCGGCGTGCCGCTGCTGTTGCTGGCTGCCCTGCTGCTGGCCGCCAATACCGACGCCGGCAGGCGCCTCATCGCCGACCAGGTCGGCGTCCTGAGTGACGGCCTGGTCCGACTTGAGGGTCTGGAGGGCCCCCTGCCCCTGGCCCCGCGTATCGGCCACCTGGCGATCAGCGACGCCGCGGGCTCCTGGCTCACCCTCGACGACGCCGCCCTGGACCTGGACCCCTGGCCCCTGTTGCGGGGCCGGATTAGGATCACCCAACTCAGCGCCGCGGCCGTTCATCTGGAGCGGCTGCCGGCCGGGGACGAAAAGACGGAGGAGACCCCCGACGAGGCAGGGGGCTGGTACTTGCCACCCCTCGAACTCGCTCAGCTTGGCATCCAACGTCTCACCCTGGGTGAGATCCTGCCCGGCGCCCCGGCGTTGCGAGTCGCCGGCCGAGGGACCCTGGCCAGCCTGGCGAGCTTCGAGGCCTGGCTCGACCTGCGCACCCCCGACCGGAAGGACCATTACCAGCTCACGCTCGATGCCAACCCCCAGGACAATCGCCTGGAGGTGCAGGTCCAGGAGGCCCCGGATGGCCTGATCAGCGCCCTCCTCCACCATCTGGGGGTCCAGTTGCCACCCGAGGTCGACCGCTGGCAACTGGCCGCGACCGGCCTTGGCCCCCTCTCGGCCCTGGCCCTGGAGGCCAAACTGGCGGCCGGTCCCCTGCACCTCAGCGCCGACGGCGTCCTGGACCTGCCCGGCCAGAAGGCGCCGCGGCTCCAGCTCACGGCGGAACTGCCGGCGCTGACCCTGCGGCCGGACCTTGGGGTACTCCTCGCCTGGCAGGCGATTCACCTCCAGGCCGAGCTGAGCGGCCCCTGGCGCGCCCCCCAGGGCCAGGCCCACCTGGACGCCGAGGGCCTGAGCTACGCCGACTCAAACCTCTCGCGACTGACCGCCAATCTGCAAGGCGATACCCAGGGCCTGAAGCTCAACGCCCTCGCCACGGGCGCGGACATCCCAGACCTCCCGGCGGAGATCAGCCGGGAACCCCTGCGCTTTACGGCCGAGGTCTCCCCCCAGGCGCCGGGCCTGCCCTTTAGCCTCAGCCTCGACCATCCCCTCGCCCAGTTCAGCGCCGCGGGCCACGTCGCCACCCTGGCGGGCCAGGCCAGCCTCAAGTTGCCCCAGCTCACCACCCTGGGCCGCCTCCTCGGGCGCGACCTGGAGGGTAGCGCCCAGGTGGATGCCGACTTTGCCCTGGCGGCGGCCGCCAGCCACTACCTCGGCTGGCCAGCGGCAGAAGAGGGTATGGGCGTGCCGTCACTGGTAACCGATGAGTCAGACCCCGGAACGCCAACCACGACGGCGGCCGAAATGGCAGTTGGGGATAGGGAGATTCCATCCGATGGGATGCTTACTGTGGATGTTGCCAGCCCCACCGACGAGGTTATGACCGATGCAGTCAGCCCGTCGGAAGCTGCCAGCCCGCCCTCGGACCTCACGGCTACCCTGACCCTGGATGCCCGTTTCCCCCCCCTGGGGTCCACCCGGATCAAGGGCCAGCTCGCCGCCAACCTGACCGGCCAGAGCGGCAAGCTGAACCTGGAGGGCGATTGGGACGGCCAGCCCCTGAATCTTCAACTCCTCGGAGCGCGGGAGGGGGACGGGACCCTGGACCTGGCCATCGACGCCAGTCACCTCGCCGGCGTCAACGCCCAGGGCCGGTTACGCCTGCCCCCCGGCGCCACGCTGCCCCTGGGCAAGGTCGAATTCAAGGCCCCCAGGCTCGCCGATCTCCAACCCCTGGTGGGCCAGCCCCTGGCGGGCAGCCTGGATCTGCTGCTGGACCTCACCAAGACCCAGGCCCTGGTCAAGGCCCGGGGCCAGGGACTGCGTTTGCCGGGTGACCTGGCCCTGGCAAGCCTCACCCTGGACGGTCAGGTGAGCGATCCGCTGAACCTGAACGGCATCGAGGCGCGGCTACAAATGGAGGGTCTCGCCGTCGCCAGCACCCGGGGGGACCTGAACCTCACCGCGGCGGGCGGCCAGCAGGCCCTGGCCCTGACCAGCGAGGGCCGACTCGAAACGCCCCTCGGCCCCACCCGCCTGGCGGCGGCGGCGGACCTGGATATCCCCGGCCAGCGCCTGACCCTGAGCCGCTTCACCACCGAGGCCCAGGGCCAGAACCTGCGCCTTCAGAACCCGGCGGTCCTGACCTTTGCCGCGGGGCTGGCGGTGGATCGCCTGCGGCTGGAACTGGGCGGCGGCAGCCTCGACCTGGGTGGCCGTCTGACGCCGACCCTGGACCTCAAGGCCCGCCTCGACCGTCTGGACCTGGCCTGGCTGGCGGGACTCGCCGGCCAGCCCCTGGTGGCGGGCCTCCTCGATGGCCAGGCGGAACTCCAGGGCCCCCCGACGGCCCCGACCGGCAAACTGGCGCTCAAGGCCAGCGGCCTGCTCCTCACCAGCAACGGCGGCTTCGGTCTGCCTCCCGCCGCCCTGGACGCCAACCTGACCCTCAAGCCGGACGCCAACCAGATCGATGCCCGGGTAGCCCTGGGTCCCCAGGGTGAGGTGCGGCTCCAGGGCCCGATCGGCGGTACCCTGCCCCTGGCGCCCGGTTCCCTCGGCCTGCGTGCCACGGGCCGACTGGACCTGGACCTTCTCGAACCCCTGCTGTCCGCCGCCGGCCGCGAGGCCAAGGGCCGGGCCGATCTTGACGCCCGCATCGGCGGCACCGCCAGCGGCCCCCGGCTCGACGGGCGCTTGCGGCTGGCCAACGTCGCCTTCCGCGACTGGAACCTGGGCCTCAGCCTGACCGGGCTGACCGGGGATCTGGTCCTGGATGGCCAACGGCTGCGCCTGGAGGGGGTGCGGGCTCAGGCCGGCGCCGGCACCCTGGCCCTCACTGGTAAGATGGAACTCTTCGATCCCGACCGGCCCCTGGACCTGACCCTCACCGCCCGGGGCGCCGAGCCGCTGCGGTCCGATCTGCTCAGCCTCAAGATGGACGCGGACCTGAGCCTACGGGGTCCGGCCCTGGATGCCACCCTGGCGGGGAACGCCCACTTCTCCCGCATCGACATCCGCCTGCCCGAGCACCTGGCCGCCAGCGTCCCTGTCCTTCAGGTCCAGGAGGAAGGGGTGCCCCGCCAACCGCGGCCCGCCCCTCCGCCCCAGGAACAGAGCGCTGCCCCCTTCCGCATGGCCCTGGATCTCAGCCTCGACGCCCCCCGCGGAGTCTACATCCGTGGTCAGGGGGTGGACGCCGAGTTGGGTGGCGAACTGCGGGTACAAGGCCAGATGGCGGACCCCTCCATAACCGGTGGTTTCAACCTCATCCGGGGCGAATACAAGCTGATCGGCCAGACCCTGCGCTTCACCCAAGGTCATATCGGCCTGGATGGCGCCACCGGCCTGGACCCCACCCTGGACCTGGAGGCCCGGGTGACGGCGGCGGGCAGCACCGCCATCCTCGGGGTCAAGGGCACGGCCTCGGAACCACGGATCGAATTGCGCGGCGAACCGGAACTGCCCCAGGACGAGGTCCTGTCACGGCTGCTGTTCGGCGTCGCCGGCACCCGCCTCTCCCCCTGGCAGACCGCCCAGGTCGGTCTGGCCGCCGCCCGCCTGGCTGGCATCGGCCCCAAGGGACCGGGACTGCTGGAGAGCGCCCGCACCGCCCTCGGGCTCGACCGCCTCAGCATCGGCAGCGATGACAAAGGGGGGACCACCGCCGAGGCCGGTCGCCAGCTATCCGAGCGGGTCTACCTTGGCGCGCGCCAGGGCACCCGCGCCGGCGAGACCCAGGGCGTGCTGCGCATCGAATTGACTCCCAACCTGAAGCTGGAGACGGACATCGGCGCCACCAGTGGCAGTCGCGCCGGCATCGCTTACGAGAAGGAGTATTGATGAGGGGCGCGCTACGACCCAGGGAGACTGACCGGGCTCCCAACCCGTCAAGACACAGCCGATGAGACGCGCAAATACGGAAGTGTGGAAGTCTAGCAACCGGCGTATCGCAACGGGTTACAGACAACTGGGACTTAAGCCGAAACTATGACGGCAACAGGATGAGGGATGAGGGGTGAGGGGTGAAGACCATGAATGGTCGGGGTGAGAGGATTCGAACCTCCGGCCCCTACGTCCCGAACGTAGTGCTCTACCAGGCTGAGCTACACCCCGAGGATCTGACGCTAGTAGGTGCGGGCGACGGCGAAGTCGGCCAGTTTCTCCAGCGCGTGGCGCGACGCCGATTCGGGAAGCAGGGCGAGTGCCGACTGGGCATCCGCCGCGTATTGGCGTGCGAGTTCGATAGTGTAGTCAATGGCCAGGGTTGAATCAATGGCCGCGGCGACTTCGGCGATGCGTTCGCGGCCGCCGGTCTCGATGACCTCCCGCAGCAGGGCTTGCTGTTCGGGGCTCCCGACCTCCAGGGCGCGGATCACCGGCAGGGTGGGTTTGCCCTCGGCCAGGTCGTCGCCCAGATTCTTGCCCAGCTCATCACCCTTGGCGCGATAGTCGAGGGCATCGTCAACCAATTGGAAGGCCACCCCCAGGCACCGGCCATAGTCGGCCATGGCCCGCTCCACCGCGGGGGAGGATGCCGCCAGGACGGCGCCAATGCGGGTCCCGGCCTCGAACAGGGTCGCCGTCTTGCGCTCGATGACCTCCATGTAGCGCGCCTCGGTGGTGGTGGGATCGTTGCAGTTGAGCAGTTGCAGCACCTCGCCCTCGGAGATGCGGTTGGTGGCATGGGACAGGATGTCCATCACGGGCATGCTGCCCACCTCGACCATCATCTCGAAGGAGCGGGAATAGAGAAAATCCCCCACCAGCACGCTGGCGGCATTGCCCCAGACGGTATTGGCCGTATCCCGGTGACGGCGCTGTTCGGAGCCGTCCACCACGTCATCATGGAGCAAGGTGGCGGTATGGATGAACTCGATCACCGCCGCGAGGTCGATATGCCGTTCTCCAGGATAGCCACAGGCCCGGGCGCTCAGGAGCACGCTCAGCGGGCGCAACCGCTTGCCGCCACTGTTCACGATGTAGTGGCCGATCTGGTTGATCAGCACCACGTCCGACTGCAGACGGTGCAGGATAAGCTCATCCACCGCCCGCAGGTCCGCGGCAACGGGGCCCCTTATTTCGTTTAAGGACATGTTCGACGTGGTCGGCCAGTAGCAAAAGACTAGATGGATGCTAGGGATTTACGCCTTGACTGTCAACGAGGAGCTTGACCGGTGACGTCCGCCCCACGATTCAGGGCCCGCCACCGCTGCTGGAAAGGCCTTCCGGAGTGACCCTCCGGACCGCATCGTCCCGTCAACTCGCCGGGCAAGGCGTAAAGGGCGTTAGCATTCCAGGACTACCCACCGGGCAGCAACAGCCCGCCCTCCCCAGCGAACTGCCTCACGACGGCATCACGTAAGGTTGGTTTGACGGCCGGCCAATTGAGGCGCTAATATCGCCGGTCTTTGGTTAGCTCCCCTTCGTGGGGGCGAACAATGGTTATCGCTGGGAAGGGCACACTCATGTACGCGGTTATTCAGACCGGTGGCAAGCAGTACCGGGTCGCCGAGGGCGACACCCTGAGGGTCGAAAAGTTGGCGGTCGAAGCCGGCGACGACGTTGAACTCGACCAAGTGCTGATGGTCGCCGATGGCGATCAAGTCAAGGTTGGCACGCCCTACCTGGTAGGCGGCAAGGTCGCGGCCAAGGTTATCGCCCATGGTCGTGGCGAAAAGGTCAGGATTGTCAAATTCCGTCGGCGCAAGCACCACCTGAAGCGGGCCGGTCACCGCCAGTCCTACACGGAATTGACCGTCACCGGTATCAGCGCGGGCTGAGGAGCTAAAGCAGATGGCACACAAAAAAGCAGGTGGCAGTTCTCGCAACGGCCGCGATTCGGAATCCAAACGGCTGGGCGTCAAGGTCTACGGTGGCCAGCGCATCTCCGCCGGGGGCATCATCATCCGCCAGCGCGGTACCAAGTTCCGTAATGGTGACAATGTCGGCTGTGGCCGTGACCACACCCTCTTCGCCCTGGTGGATGGCATCGTCCGTTTCCAGGTGAAGGGTCCTGAAAGTCGCAAATATGTGATGGTCGATACCCTCTGAGGCCGCCTCGCCGGGTCGATCCGGACAAAGCCTCGCCCCCCGGCGGGGCTTTTCCATTTCTGGTCCGCCGATTGGCGGTTCTCCCCGACTATCCGGCCCTTCGGCCCTCTGTCACTCCCCATGAACCCCCGTCCCATGACCACCCTCCCCATGACCCTGGGCCATTCCCCCCATGCAATTCGTTGACGAGGTCCGCATCCGCGTCCAGGCGGGTGACGGCGGCGACGGTTGCGTCAGCTTCCGGCGTGAAAAGTTCATCCCCAAGGGGGGCCCCAACGGCGGCGATGGTGGCGACGGCGGCAGCATCCATCTGGTCACCGACAACAATCTCAACACCCTGGTGGACCTGCGTTTCCAGCGCACCTTCCGCGCCGAGCGCGGCCAAAACGGCATGGGTCGGGACCGCAAGGGGCGCAAGGGCGAGGACCTGGTGATCCGCGTCCCCGTCGGCACCCGCGTCTGGGACGAGGAGACCGGCGAGCAACTCGCCGACCTCAACCAGACTGGCCAGCGCCTGACGGTGGCCCAGGGCGGCTTCCATGGCATCGGCAACGCCCGCTTCAAGTCCAGCGTCAACCGCACCCCGCGGCAGTGGACCCCGGGCACCCCGGGGGAGACCCGGGAACTGCGCCTGGAGTTGCTGCTGCTCGCCGATGTCGGCCTGCTGGGCTTCCCCAACGCCGGCAAGTCGAGCCTGATCCGCCAGGTTTCCAGCGCCACGCCGCGGGTGGCGGATTATCCCTTCACCACCCTCCAGCCGCACCTGGGCGTGGTCCGCCTGAGCCGGGACCACAGCTTCGTCATCGCCGACATCCCCGGCATCATCGAAGGCGCCGCCGAGGGCGCCGGCCTGGGGCTGCGCTTTCTGCGTCACCTGGCCCGCACCCGGCTGCTGCTGCACCTGGTGGACCTGGCCCCCCTCGACGAGGCCGAGGACCCAGCATCCCAGGTGCGCAAGATCGAGCGCGAGCTGCGCCACTATGGCGCCGGCCTGATGGACAAGGAGCGCTGGCTGGTCCTCAACAAACTCGACCTGCTCGATGCGGATGAGGTCGCGGCGCGCCGTCACCACCTGCTGGACGAGCTGGGCTGGCGGGGTCCGGTGTACGCCATCTCCGCCCTCACCGGCGCAGGTACGGCTGAGCTCATGGCCGACCTGATGCACCGGCTGGAAGCCCTGCGCCAGGCGGAGCGGAGTGAGGAAACCCCCGTCGCCGCAGAGGAAGGTTGGCACCCCCTGGATTGACGGACGGCGACGTTGGTTGTCCGGCGCGAACCGACACGATCGACTGGAGTAACTGACCGCGATGATGACGCGAAACCAACTGCCCGCCACCCGGCGTTGGGTGATCAAGATCGGCAGCGCCCTGCTGACCAGCGACGGCCAGGGCCTGAACCGCGAGGTCCTGGCGCCCTGGCTGGACCAGATGACAGCCCTGCGCCACGGCGGCGCCGACCTGGTGCTGGTCTCCTCTGGCGCCGTTGCCGAGGGCATGGCGCGCATGGGCTGGAAGCGTCGGCCCCAGACCCTCCACGAACTCCAGGCCGCCGCCGCCATCGGCCAGATGGGCCTGATCCGCGCCTACGAGGATGGCTTCGACCAGCGTGGCCTACGCACCGCCCAGGTACTCCTGACCCGCGACGACCTGGTGGATCGCAACCGCTACCTCAACGCCCGCACCACCCTGCGCACCCTCCTGACCCTGGGGGTCATCCCGGTTATCAACGAAAACGACACCGTCGCCACGGACGAACTGCGCTTCGGCGACAACGACACCCTCGCCGCCCTGGTGGCCAACCTCATCGAGGCCGACCTGCTGGTCCTGCTCACCGACCAGGACGGCCTCTTCGACCGTGACCCGCGCTTCTCCGCCGAGGCCAGCCTCATCCCCGAGACCCGGGTGGACAACCCCCTGCTGGACGCCGTGGCCGGCGGCAGCGCCAGCGGCCTGGGCCTGGGGGGCATGGTCACCAAGGTGCGGGCGGCGCGGCTGGCGGCCCGCTCCGGCACCCCCACCGTCATCGCCCCGGGTCGGGGCCAGGGCGTGCTCACCCGCCTAAGGGCCGGCGAGCCGGTCGGCACCCTACTGACCCCGGTCCAGGAGGCCCAGGCGGCGCGCAAGCAATGGCTGGCGGGCCACCTGGTGGTCCGCGGCCGCCTGACCCTGGACGCCGGCGCGGTCAAGGCACTGCGCACCCAGGGCACCAGCCTGCTGGCGGTGGGCGTCACCGCCGTCAAGGGAGGCTTCGAACGGGGCGAGGTCGTCGCCTGCCTGGATCCGGACGGCCGGGAGGTCGCCCGCGGCCTGGTCAACTATGATGCCCAGGAGACGGCGCGTATCGCGGGTCAGCCGAGTTCACGTTTCGAGGCCATCCTCGGTTATCTGAACGAGGCGGAGCTCATCCACCGCGACAACCTGGTACTGGTATAGGCGGAGCACCGAACAAGGTACGCCCAAGCTGACCAGTCCCGACATGAGACGAACTCACCGGCCCCGCCCTAATTACTTGGCGGCCGGACTTTCCGCCCCGGGCCAAGGCTGGAGCGGCACCACGGAGATGCTGTTCTTCGGCGACCCCTCGATGATGCGATCGCTATAGGTCAGGTAGACCAGCACCTGGCGCTTGGCGTCGAAGAAGCGCACCACCTGCATGGTCTTGAAGATCAGGGAGGTGCGCTTCTTGAAGACCTCGTCCCCGTCCCGCTTGCCGGAGCGGATCTCCTCACTGAGCTTGATGGGCCCGATCTGGCGGCAGGCGATGGAGGCATCCGAGGTATCCTCCGCCACCCCCACCGCCCCGGAGATCCCCCCGGTCTTGGCCCTACTGAGATAACAAGCCACCCCCGGCACGTCCTCGTCGTCGAAGACCTCGACCACCACCTTGTCGTTGGGGCCCAGCACCTTGAAGCGGGTGCTGACACTGCCGATCACCTCGTCAGCCCCGGCGGCGCCGGCCCACAAACCGGCGATCAGACCAACGATCGAACCGGCGGCCAACATCACTCTAACCATGGTGGATTCCTCCTGGCATTCAGTTTCACCCGATCACTGAACAACATAGTACAACGGCCGTTCAGCCAGCGCGGGACGATTCCAGGCATGCTGCCGTCACCTTGCAACCCATCGTTGCCTATCACCGACTCCCAGCACCTTGCCGGTATGAGACGGCCGATCCCGGTCGTGACGGGTCGAATTTCCCAACAAGGCCATTTTCCCCAGCAGTCATCAAGGATCAGATTTCCAAACGAAGCCATCTGGCTCTTGGCCGCGATGGGTGGCCTAGACGGCATCCACCGTGGGTCGCGCGGGGTCGGGGAAGAGACGATCGCATTCCGTCTGGCTGCGGGTCAGGCAATCCTCGATGGAAACGCCCTGGAACCAGTTGCCGGTGATTCCCAGCCGGGTACCGGCCAGGGCGGCATCGAGGCGCGCCACCCGCTCGCCATGGCCGACGCGTAGGGCCGGCAGACGGTTGTGGACCCGGATCCGACCCGCAACCTGGTGCGGCGCGATGCCCAGGGCGGCGCAGGCACGGGCCATCTGACCCTCGGCGTCCAGTTCGCCGGGCCGGAAGTGGAAGCTGAAGCCGCGATAGATGGGATCGGCCAGATAGTCCCGTGCCACCATGGCGTTGAAGGCATCGTCCACCGCGATGAGCCCGGCGGTGGGCGGGAGGTGCCCGAGGGCCGCGGCGGGGACGCACAGCACCAGGGTCTCGACCTCGCTCATGCCGATCCCGGCGATAGCCGCCAGGCCCTCCCGGCTCAGGGCGGGAAGGACCGCCGGGGTCGCGTCTTCAGCCAGGGGTCCCAGCAGGCGCGCGACGACGTCCGGCGGGGTCGCCAGACTCAGGGTCCGGGCTCGTAACTCGCTGCCATCCACCAGCAGCAAGTGGAAGTCCTCCCCTGCCCGGCGTACCGCGACCAGGGCTTGACCGGTCCGCACCTCCAGGCCCGGTTGGCGGGCGAGGGCCTGGGGGATCTCGCCAAGACCCCGGGGGAGGGTGAAGGCCCGGAGCACCTCCTTGCGGCGCGGCTTGCGGCGGAAGAGGAGGTCCGCGGGGAACTCGTCCGCGGGCTGGCAGATGACGGCGCTGAAGGCCGGTCCGAACAGGTCGCGATAATTCTTCGCCCCCAGCCCGGGGCCGTAATAGTCGCGAACGCTCAGGCTGGCCTTCCGCGCCCTGGCCGTGAACAGGCGCGGCAGCGAGCGGAGTAACTCCAGGGGATGGAGGGCGGAAAGAATCCGCTGCCGCTGGCCACCCCGCCACAGGGCATAACTGACCTTCGCCTTGGGGGTAAGCCGGTCCATCATCCCCAGTTCGCCGAGGATGTCCAGGAGGTGGCCGTAGCTGTTGAAGCCCGTATGCCCCCCCGCCTCGACCCAGAAATCGCCACCCGCGGGGAAGGTCGGGCTATGGAGGCAGCCGCCGACCCGCGCCTGGGCCTCCAGCACCAGGGTGGGCACCCCGCGGCGCGCCGCGTAATGGGCCAAGCCCAGGCCACTGATCCCGCCGCCGACGACGATGTGCTCGTAACGTTCGCTCATGGACTCTACTCCGGCTCCTGCTCCAGGAGGCGCAGGTGACTGATATCGGGCACGGCCTCCGGCGCCGGCGGCCGGTCGCAATCCGCCAGGCTCCAGTCCTGGCCGGCGACGAGGTGCAGGCGGCTGATGTCCACCGCTGGGGGGCGGTGGTCCGCAACCGGCTCCAGGGGCTGATCATCCACCGCCGCCAACGACCAGTTCTCCGCGGTAGCGGAGCCGGGGGTGAGGGGTGACGAGTGGTGCTGGCGGGTAGTGGCAGGGCGTGGCCCTGAAGGGTCTGTGCTGCTCTGGAGAAAAGCGACTGGCACGGGATCTGGCGGGATCCCGACATTACCCGACCCGCTGTGCGACCCGACCGCGGAAGTCCCCGACAAACTAGCCGGCGCGCTGACAGCGGCCCCGGGATGCCCCTCAGGGTCACCCCTACCCGGACTGAGGACGACTGCTATGGGGGATGCGGGGGCTGGCTGTTCCACCAACCGCGCCACGGCCCCCGCCGCCAGAAAGACCTCCCGTAGCCGCTCCGCCTGGGCCCGGTCGAGGCCCCGTTTCAGGGCCAGGGGCTGGCCACTGAACAGGCGCGCCGCCGCGTCATCCGTGAGACGGAAGAGCCCCTGGAGCCTGGCCCGCACCTGGGCCGGCTCTGCCCCGGGGGCGAGTTCGCCGGCAAAGAGGATGTCGTAGCTCAAACTATCGCCACCTCCGAGACTCAATCAACGTGCGCCACGGGCCGCATCTGGGTGTCGCAGACGCCCCCCACGCTGACGGTCTTGCGGGTCGGGGAGGCCTGGCAAGTCTCCCCGCGGTCCTGAACCTGGCACTTAAGCTCCAGGGGTTTGCCCACGGCCAGCCAGGAGGGGACCTTGCGGTAACGCCCGACCTTGCCCTTGGCGCAGCCGGCGGGGATGCCATAGGGGGGGCAGGCGGCCGGTGGCTTACCGCTGACCTTGCGGGCGTCGAGGAGGAAGCCCGGATAGTTGTCCTCCAGGCGGATGCGATCGGCATCCTCGTCCTCCGTGACCAGGAATTCGCGGAAGCGGTAACCGTCGCCGACCTTGTCCTCCACCTGGACGCGGGTGTTGGCGATGAGGGCGAAATCATCCCCCTTGCGGGCGACGGCGCCGGTCATGTACTCCGCCCCCGGGTGCTCGGGAAAGCACTTGCCCATGGCGGGGGCATGGTAGTAGTTGCGCAGGCCCTGGATATCCGCCAGGGAATTGCCCGGAAAGAGCTCGCGCAGGTCTTGCTCGTCACCGAAGAGGATGCGCTCGAAATCGGCCAGGCTCTGTGCGTGCATGGCCTGGAGCTTGTCGTAGTAGGGCCCGCTGCGGGCATTGCCGGCGCTGCCGAGGTCGTCGCGCAGATAGCAGGAGGTGAGGCCGGAGACCTGGGTCAGGAATTCGTCCCAGATGTTGTACTGGGAGACGGAGGAGGCAGCGCCCTGGTAGTCCCCCGGGTGGCGGCAGCCCTGATCCCGGCGGCACTGGCCAACGGCGCGGTTGCGCAGGGATAGGGCGATGATGTTGCGCTCGCAGGCGCCATAGGCGTTGCAGCCCCGGCCCAGGTGGGCCTCGAAGAGGGCGGTGCGCATGACATAGTCCAGGTGCATGGCCCTCTTGAGCTCGTTCGCGGAGGCCCGGGTCGGGTTGGCGGCCTGGTAGCTCTCCCAGGCCTGTTCCAAGGCCGACCGGCGACCGACCAGGTCCGCGTTGACCTGGGCGCAATAGGGTGAGTTGTGGAAGTCCCGTACCAGGCGGTCGAGGCTGCTGGTAACTCCGGCCTGACCGCCTTGGGCGGCGCCCTTACCCGCGCGGGGGGGATCGAAGGAGGGGGCCTTGGTCATGGCGTACAGATCACGGACGCTGATGACCCGATCGACGCCCGGGGGACAGTGGTGGTTTGGTGCCCGGAGCCCCTGCCGTTTGGCCAGGGCCTGCTTGAAGCGCTCGGTTGCCTCCGGGCCGGCCTTGGCGGCATCGACGACGATCTCGAAGCCGACATAGGGGGTGCCGCCGGCGTCCATCAGCGGCTTGCCGGCGCGGATGAGCAGGCAGGGGATGACCGTGCTGCCCTGGGTCAGTTGCCCAGCCGGTGACTTGGGGCCCCGGCGGGCGAAGTCGTCCGCGTCATAGTAGGGCATGGCCCGGGGGCCATTGAACTTGTACAGGGTCATGAGGGGCGTGGCGGGGATGTCCGCCCAGGTCAGGCCCGGGAATCCGGCCAGGCCCAGCAGGAGGCCCAGGGCCCCGAGCGTGGACCGGAGGGCATGGGTCTTCATCATCAGCGGCTCCATTCAATCGCGCGTCGGGCAGGCGCCGGCGCTGCGGCTAAGTGTCGGGGCCCCGGGGTGGCATCGCCAGCGGCTTGGCACTGACCGGGGCTGAGGTATATCAGGGCTGGATTCTATACTATTGCCAGACCCCGTTCGGTTTTTGCCAGACTCCGTTCGGTTTTACCGGCTCTGCCTTTGGCCCGCGGCGATGGCGTGGCCCAGGCTGACTGCGACTCTGCTGCCAGACTCACTCCTGGCAACAGCCCCGCCCCGGACCGGCATCGCACGTCCCCTCAGCCTGGTCGTGAGACTGGCGGGGGCACCCTATCTGTCATGAGGCGCCAGACCACAACCCTGATCATGAAAGGCTCCCCCGTCACTTTCACGCTAACCGGCACCGCCGACAACCCTCTGTATCATGACCTTACACCCCTGGCGCTGAAGTAACGGATAATGCGGAGAAGTGTCCCACCGCGACGCCTTGCCCCTACCCCTAGGCCAACCGGTTGCCCGCAGCCCGTGACGAGGAGTTTGACATGCTGGTCACCTTCAAAACCGATGCCCACGCCGACATCATTATGTTTGGCGACGTGGCCCTGACCCTCCTCAAGCTCATGGGCTTGAGCGGCCGGGTACCTGGCGCCCTGCTGGCGGAGGAGATCCCCCCCGCCCTGGAACGGCTCAAGGCCGCGGTGACGGCGCAACCGCACGCCACCCTCGACCCGACGCCCCGACCCGGCGGCCATGATGAGGACGAGAGCGGACGCCACGTGAGCCTGGCCAACCGGGCCTTGCCCCTCATCGATCTGCTGAGCGCGGCCGTGGCACGGGGTAAGAACGTCATTTGGGAGAGCTGAAAACCGCTTGACTCCCCCCATCCCCCCTGGAACGCGGTTTCCGCTTGGAATCCCGTCCCGCCTGGGAGATCATTGTCATTTCACGCGCCTGGCACCTAACAATTTTCTGCCCTACCGGGTGGATCGGGTAACGGTCACTTCGGGAACGAGGTTCCCACCTACCTGACCCGGTCGCCGGCCCCCGCCGCGACACCACCCGCCTTGGTACGAGCAAACCAACCCCCGTCAGAGCCTGGCATCCTTATCCTAGCCGATACCGCCCATCCAGAGCATCGGGAGCCGCCACCCCATGGAACCAGCACCTGCCGCAGCCCCTCGCAACCCAGCGGAACCCATCCCGGCCACCCCCGGAGACCCGCCCACCCCGGCGTCAGACCCCACGGGGCCGAGCGCGGAAGAGCGCCTGGCCGCCGTCCACCTTGCCCTGGAGGCCCTGGCCAACAAGCTGCGGGATACCGAGGTCGCGCTCATCGGCCGGATCGCCGATGTCGACGATGACCGGCGCCGTACCGGCATCGAGGTCCGTCGCGCCCTGGATGCCCAGCGGGATGAGTTCGACGACGACCTGCGCCGCCGCGGCCTGGCCGCGACCCTGTTCGGCCTCCTCGCCCTGCTGCTGGCGGTCGCCGCCGGGGGCTTCAGCTACTACCTCGCCGATGCCAACAAGGCGGAGATCAGCGGCCAACTCAGTGGCATCCAGGAGGCGGTCGCCCGCCTGTCGGCCATCGATACCGCGCCCCTGAACAAGCGGCTGGGGCAATTGGACGAGGCGGTGACCCGTCTGTCCGGGGATCTGGAGGAAAAGGTCGAGGCCCGGCAGTCCGGGGTGACCGATCTCGCCAATCGTCTCAAGGGCCTGGAAGAAACCCTGGCCAGCAAGTCCGAGCCGACGCCGGAACCCGCGGTGTCCAGCGATGAGGTCGAGGCCCTCGAAGCCGCCGGCGCGGATCTGGCCAAGAAGGTGGAAGATCTGCAAAAGGCCCAGGAACGGCTGGGCAAAGACATGCTGCTCCTGCGCGATAGCCTGGCCAATATCCTGGCCTCCGCCAATCTCCCCTTGGAGCGGAAGTCGTTCGCCCCCGAGGAGTCCTCCCCCGAACAAGCCGAAACCCCAGCCGCCGCGGCCGATGCGCAGAAGCCTGGCGGCACCGCGCAGACCGCCGGCACGGGCGTCAAGGGGTCCGGAGATCAACCCACTCCGGCCACCTCGGCCATTCCCGCCACCACTCCTGGCAACCAGACCGAGGGCCTGCCGCCAACCGCCGCTGGCGGCACACCCCTTAGCGTCTCCCCCTCGCCAGGCCTCGCTGTCGTTGGCGACGCTCAGACCCCAGCGGGTTCCGGATCAGCCCCTGGTGAAAACGACCTGGTGCTGACGGAGCCCCAGCAGGCCCTGCAACTCATCAGCTTCCGTGACCTGGAGGCCGTGCAGCGCTTCGCCCAGCGGCCGGATATGCCACCGCGGGTCTATTACCGGACCGAGAGCCAGGGCGGTCGGCCCTGGTACGCGGTCTTCTTCGGCCTCTATCCGGATGCCGCCGCCGCCACGGCCGCCAAGGCCGCCTTGCCGGCCGAGCTGGCCGCCCTCCAGCCGATCGTTCGACCACTCAAGGCCGCCGACCGGCTCCAGGTCCTGGAGCGCGCTCCATGACGGCCACGGTTACCCGCCCCCCCTCGGGAAAGCGCCTGGCCCGGGAGCGGCGGACCATGGCGGCGATGATGGCGATCTACTGCCGGGATCACCACGGCCATCGGGGTCGGCTCTGCGACGACTGTAACCAGTTGCTGAGCTACGCCGACCAGCGTCTGGCTAACTGCCCCTTCGGCGAGGACAAACCGGCCTGTAACCATTGTCAGGTCCATTGCTACAGCGCCACCCAGCGGGAGCGGGTCAAGGCGGTGATGCGCTACGCCGGGCCCCGCATGTTGTGGCGTCATCCCCTCCTCAGCCTCTACCACCTCCTCGACAAGCGTCGGGAGGCCCCGGACCTGGCCGCCGTCAAACAGGCTCGCAAGGTGGCCAATCCCCGGTCAACGGCACCGCGGCGGCCATCGGATGCGCCCTGAGCTCATGGTGGGTCTCCAGCCCTCCGCCCTACCCAGGGCCGACCGGAATCCGAGCCGTCTCCGCAGCAAGCCTACCCTGTAGACTGAGCGGCCGACCCACTGAGCCGCGGGCCGTCTTTCTTCCACCCTGACCACCGGAACCCTCACCCATGCTTTGTTGGGGCCGCCAACTCTTCATCGCCATCGTCATCCTCCTGGGCATCGGCCAGATATTCGCCGCCTGCGGGCAAAAGGGCCCGCTCTACCTGCCGGACGATCCGGCCGCCCAACCCCCGGCTAAGGCTGCCGCCAAGGACCAGGGCAAGGCCAAGCCGGCGGCGATGCCCGCGCCCGTCCCGCCCGAGATCCCTGGCCCCGAACCCTTACCTCCCCCGATCCGCTAGCGCGAAAGTCACGGCACAGCCACGCGACTAGCCGCGACCACCAGGAATCACGCCCATGGACCACTTTCAGTATCAGGAACACCGCCTCTACGCAGAGGAGGTGCCGGTCGCCAATATCGCCGAGCGGTTTGGCACGCCCTGCTACGTCTACTCCCGCGCCACCCTGGAACGGCACTGGCGGGCCTTCGACACCGCCTTCGGCCACCACCCCCACCTCATCTGCTTCGCCGTCAAGGCCAACTCCAACCTGGCGGTGCTCAACGTCCTGGCCCGGCTGGGCTCGGGCTTCGACATCGTCTCCGGGGGCGAACTGGAGCGGGTGCTGGCGGCGGGGGGCGACCCGGGCAAGGTCATCTTCTCCGGCGTCGGCAAGCGCGCGGGCGAGATGCGCCGCGCCCTGGAGGTCGGTATCCGCTGCTTCAACCTGGAGTCGGCGGCCGAGCTGGAGCGTCTGGAGGGGATCGCCGCCGACCTGGGGGTCGTGGCCCCGGTGTCGATCCGCGTCAACCCGGACGTGGATGCCGGCACCCACCCCTACATCTCCACCGGCCTGCGCGAGAACAAGTTTGGCATCGACATCCACGCCGCCGACCAGGTCTATGAGCGCGCCGCCGCCAGCCCTCACCTGCGCGTCGCCGGCATCGACTGCCACATTGGCTCCCAGCTCACCGAGCTGTCTCCCTTCCTCGATGCCCTGGCCCGGGTCCTGGAACTGGCCGACCGCCTGGAGCGCTTCGGCATCCCCATCCAGCACCTGGATCTGGGGGGCGGCCTGGGTATCCGCTATACCCACGAGAACCCTCCGGAGCCCGGCGATTACGCCCGCGCGCTTGACGACCTGCTGGAGGGCCGTCATTACGAGATCCTGCTGGAGCCGGGTCGGGCCATCGCCGGCAACGCCGGCATCCTCCTGACCCGGGTGGAGTACCTCAAGGACACGGGCCTCAAGCGCTTCGCCATCCTCGATGCCGCCATGAACGACCTGGTGCGCCCCGCCCTCTACCAGGCGGTCCAGGACATCGTCCCCGCCGAGCGCGAGAAGGGCGGCGAGCGGGCCCTCTGGGACCTGGTCGGCCCGGTGTGCGAGACCGGCGACTTCCTCGGCAAGGGCCGCGACCTGACCCTGGCCCCGGGCGACCTGCTGGCCATCCGCGGCAGCGGCGCCTATGGCTTCACCATGAGTTCCAACTACAACAGCCGCCCCCGCGCCGCGGAGGTCATGGTCGACGGCGACCGGGTCCATCTGGTCCGCCCCCGGGAGACGGTGACTAGCCTTTTTGCCGACGAGGCCTTGCTGCCATGACAAGCAGCGGCCCGCGATACCATCCCGCCTTACGCCGACATCGGCGCCCGCTATCCAGTCACCGGCACGCCATCAATGGCGCCGGCACAAGTTCCCCCACCTCGCGTGGCCGCTACGGGCACCAGCCCCTCCCAGCATCCCGGTACCGGCACGCCCCATCCCGGTACCAGCCTTTCCGTTCTCGTCCCCTGGTATCAGGCAAATGAAACGCCGCCCCCTGCCGCCGCGCGGACACGAAGAGGAACTGCTGCTTGCTCAGGCCTGGGCCACCGCGGACCACGCCGAGACCGATGCCCTCTTCCTGCGCCTGCTGCGGGAATCCCAGCCCGGGGAACCGGAGGACCGGCAGGTCCTGGCCCTGGGAGGCGGGCCCGGCCCGCTCCCCATCGGTTTCCTCAAGGCCTGGCCCAAGGCGCGCTGCGATCTGATCGATCCCACGCCCGCCCGGTTGGCGACCCTGACGACTGCCCTGGAGGCCCTGCCCGGCGTCGCGCGGCGCTGCCGGCTCGTCCCTGGCGACCCCGCCACGGCTGACCTTGCTTCCGGCGCCTACGACCTGGTCCTGTCCGCCGGCCTACTCCACCGCCTCGCTGACCCCCTGGTCCTGTGGCGCACCCTCCAGCGGATCGCCCGACCCAGCGCCCCGCTTCTGGTCATGGACCTGATGCGCCCCCCCTCCCCCGTCTGGCTCGAATCCCTGGTCGCCACCTATGGCGCTGATCTGCCCGCCAGCCTGCAAGTGGATTTTCGTGCCGCCCTCTGGGCCGCCTACGAACCGGCGGAAATCCGGGAGCAACTGGATGCGGTCGGACTCCCGGACCTGGAAGTGATGGTGGTGAGCGACCGCCACCTGGCCGTGGGGCGCTTTCCCGTTTGATAGCCCTTCATTCTCCCGCTGCCCGGGTGAGGCAATTCATCCGCCCCGCGGCCAGCCGAAGAAGCCGCACGAATTGCTGGCTTGTCAGCCTTCGGCCCACCGATATAATTGGAATATCAGCCATTCCTCATATACCAAGGAGTACTCCATGCCTACTTACGATTATCGTTGTGACGTCAATGGCCAGGTGGTCGAGGTCAGCCATCGCATGAGCGAGACCATCGCCAACTGGGGGGACCTCTGCGCCCGGGCCGGGGTAGATTTGGGTGGGACGCCGGCGGACTCCCCGGTCCATCGCCTCGCCACCGGCGGCAACCTCATCTCCAAGAGCAGCCTGGGCAGCGGCGTGGCCCCCGCCCCCGCCTGTGGCACTGGCGGCTGCTGTCCCTCCGGGATGTGCGGCTTCTGATCAGGTCCCACGGCGTCCCCCCTCCAGGGTGACGCCCACCTCCAAGCGCTGTCCTCCCCGATCCAGGGTGAGGACGACCTGATCGCCGACCTGCTGACGTTCCAGTCGGTCGGCGAGCTCCGCCAGATTTCTCACCGGCTGACCATTCACGGCGAGGATGATGTCGCCGATGACGATGCCCCCCCCGCGTTCGGCCTTGGTCCCCCGCAGGCCAGCCGCCTCCGCCGCCGAGCCGGGTTCCACCCGCAGGATCAGCACCCCTTCCAAACCCAACTGAGCAAGAATTCGGTCGCTGATGGCGTCATCGGCCCGGATGCCCAGGCTTGGCCGTTGGAAGTGACCGCGGGCGATCAGTTCCGGCACCACCCGGTTGACCGTATCCACCGGCACCGCGAACCCAATGCCGGCGAAGGCCCCGGAGGGGCTGTAGATGGCGGTATTGACGCCGATCAGGCGCCCGGCACTGTCTAGCAGCGGCCCTCCGGAATTACCGGGGTTGATGGCCGCGTCGGTCTGGATCAGGTGTTGGATGCTCTGGCCCTGTTCCCCGCGGATGGTGCGATCCAGGGCCGAGATGACGCCGGTGGTGAGGCTATAGTCCAGGCCGAAGGGGTTGCCGATGGCCAGGACCTTCTGCCCGACGCGCAGGTCCTTGCTGGTGCCGATGGGCAGGGGCGCGGGGCGTGAGGTGGGGACGCGGATGCGCAGCACCGCCAGGTCGTGCTCGGGGCTGGCGCCGATGATGTCCGCCTCGTAGTTCCGCTGATCCCAGAGCCCCACCTGGGCCGAGCGGACGCCCTTGATGACATGGTAATTGGTGACGACGTGGCCCTGGTCGTCCCAGATGAACCCCGAGCCCGTGCCCCGCGGGATCTCGGTGATATCCCGGGTCCAGAGGTCCAGGACCCGGGTGGTGGTGGTGATGTAGACCACCGCCGGGGTGGATGCCTCGAAGATGGCGATGGTGGTCTGTTCGTCACCCGCGAGGTCCCCCCGGGGGGCGATGGCCCGGGGCTCGGCGCGAAAACCGATCAGCAAGTCCTCGACCCAGGGGCGCAGCGCGAGGGCCAACAGCAGAAAGAGGACGAACCAGAAGAGGAACCGGGCCGAGGTAAGGGAGCGCATGGGGTAAGTGCCTGGGAGAGACGGAAGGGATGGGTCGCCTGTTGGGCCGGGGCGAATACCTTGGGGCTGGGGCGAATGCCGGCGGCCTGGGGCGAATACCTTGGGGCTGGGGCGAAAGCCGGCGGCCTGGGGCGAATGCCTGAGGGCGTGCGCTGAAGGCCGAAGGCCATGATCGGCGATGAGCGGCACTGCGCCGTGGGACCTCAGGTGGCAAGGGTCTCGCCGTTCGCGCGTGGCCAGGCGGTCAGGATCGCCTGCACCAGGGTGGCCAGGGGGATGGCGAAGAAGACGCCCCAAAAGCCCCAGAGCCCGCCAAAGACCAGGATGGCGACGATGATGGCGACCGGATGGAGATCGACCACCTCGGAAAAGAGCAGCGGGACCAGGACATTGCCATCCAGGGCCTGGATGATGAAGAACACCGATGCCATCCAGGCGAACTCGCTGGACCACCCCCATTGGAACCAGCCCACCAGGAGCACGGGGATGGTCACCACCGAGGCGCCGATATAGGGGATGATCACTGACAGCCCCACCAGCAGGGCGAGCAACATGGCGTAATTGAGCCCCAGCGCCTGGAAGGCGATCAGGGTGACGACCCAGACGATGAGGATCTCCCAGAACTTGCCCCGGACATAGTTGGAGATCTGCCGGTCGACGTCATGCCAGACGGTGCCGGCGATCCGGGTGTGTTTGGGCAGGTAATTCATGAACCAGGCAATGATCAGATCCTTGTCCTTGAGAAAGAAGAACACCAGCAGGGGTACCAGGATCAGATAGACGAGGATGGTGATGAAGCCGACCACCGAGGCCAGGGACCAGGACAGGACGCCCTGGCCAAAGCTAGTGATCTCGGCACGGATGGTGCCGATGACCTGCTGGACCTGGTCCGGGGAGATCACCTCCGGGTAGCGTTCCGGCAACTGGCCGAGAAAGACCAGGCCGGAGGAGATCATGGAGGGCAGTTGCTGGACCAGGTCGGTCACCTGGCGCGACACCACGGGGATGACGCCAAAGAGCAAGGTGATGACGAAGACCAGAAAGGCGATATAGACCACCAGCACCGCGACCAGGCGCGGCCAGCCATACCGCTGGAGGTAGGAGACCAGGCCCTCCAGCAGATAGGCGATGACGATGCTCGCCAGGGCCGGGGCCAGCATGTAGCCCATGGAGAGGACCACGGCGAAGCCCACCAGGAGGGCCGCAGCCAGGAAGACCACCTGGGGATCGGAAAAATAGCGCCGGAACCAGTCGGTGATGACCTGCATGGCGGAAAGGCTTTCCTGTGCGGGGTGGATCAGCGCGAGAAACGATCACGGTAGGCGCCGTAGTGGCGGGCAAACAGCGCCTCCAGTTCATCGATGACGTCCCGGGCCGGACGACCATTGAGGACGTGGGCCGCCATCAGGCTCGAGGTCTCATCGAGCATCTGGTGACGATCCAGCATATGGTAACGCAGGGACAAGCGCTTGATGGCGCCGACCACGGTCTCCGAGGCGGGTCGCGGGATCGCCTCGGGTTCCGCCAGGCGCAGTGCTCCGGAAACGGCATCCGCGTCAGGATCGGGGGCGCGCCCGACGCCATCCTGGTGCAGAAACTCGGCGAAACGCAGCAGGTTCCGCCGGGACTCGGGGTCCAGGCGGCGGAAGATCCGGGTCAGGCGGCGCTCATCGCTAGGCGGCATTGGAGGTGGCAGCATGGGCGGTTCCTGGGGACGGGTAGCCGGTTCTGGCCGTGAGGCACGAGGGGGAAATGGGGGGACAGGGGTCTCAGGTCTCGGGGGCGGGATAACGGACCCGACCAGAGGCGATCGGGGGTGGAGAGCGGGCGGGGCTGGGGCGGGAGCTCATTCGCGCGATCGACCTCTTTCCGCCCACTTCCTTGCCGCGGAGGGCGGGCGAAACCGCGAGGTCCAGCGCCCGACCCACCCTAAGGATGTTCCTCGCAATAGGCGCGGGCGAAGTCCAGGAGTTCCTCCATGACCCGCAGCCGGAACTTCTGTTTCTGGTGGACGAAGGAGAAGGGCCGCTCCAGGGGGGGGTCCAATTCCACCGCCACCAGGGTGCGGAGGCGCAATTCCTTTTGGATCGTCGCCCGCGAGACCACGGATACCCCCATGCCAGCCTCCACCGCCCCCTTGACGGCCTCCGGGCTGCCCAGTTCCATGGCCATCTTGAGCGCGCCCTCGCACTCCGGAAACTGATCCAGATATTCGCTGATCACGCCCCGGGTGCCGGAGCCCTCTTCCCGGCAGATGAAGGGATATTCCAGCAGGCGGACGAACTTGATGGATCTCTTTCTGGCCAGGGGATGACCTGGGGGGACGATGGCGACCAGATGGTCGCGCTTGCAGACCTCCACCGCCAGATTCTTATTGGTGACCGTGGATTCCACGACCCCCAGATCGATGGTGTTACTTTCCACCAGGGAAACGATGCCCTCACTGTTGGCCACCTTGAGGTGAATGGTGACCGCGGGATATTTCTCCTTGAAATCCCCCAGGAGGGTGGGAAGCATGTACTCGGCGATGGTGGTGCTGGCGCCAATGGTCAGGGCACCGCTGATTTCCCCGGTGAGTTCGCGGACCGCGTTCTCCATCTCGGCGTAGAGTTCGAAAATCCGGTCGGCGTAACCCATGACCTGCTCACCGGCGGGGGTGAGGGTGATGCGGTTATGGGTGCGGTCGAAGAGACGGGTGTTGAAATGCTCCTCTAACTGGCGAACCTGGAAAGTCACCGCGGGCTGGGTCATGTGCAATGTTTCAGCGGCCTTGGTGAAGCTCAACAGGCGCGCCACCGTATGGAAGACTTGCAGACGCCGATCCGCCATGGACATCCCCGGTGCCAAGAGCAAATAAAAACTTTTTATATCATGAAAAAATGGAGAGGAAAAGCGGAAAATGGAAACGCCGCCCAAGGGCGGCGTCAGCGGTGGCCTGGGGTCCGGTCAGGCCCCCGGATCAGATGTAGAGGCAGATATCGCTCTCGCCAGCGAACTCGAAGAAGGCCGCGGCCCCGGCGTACTCGACACCGTCGATAAACTCGGCGGGGTTCAGCTCGAAAAGGTCCACGGTCATCTGGCAGGCGATGAACTTGACCTCGGCCTCCTGGCAAAGCTCCCGCAGATCCTCGATGCTGGCCACCCCCTTCTTCTTCATCTTGGCCTTCATCATGGAGGTCATCATGCCCTGCATGCCGGGGAGGGTGAGGCCCAGGACCGGGAACCACTTGTCCATGCCCATGGGCATGGGCATGCCCGGGTTGCCCAGGGGGGTGACCTCCAGGGACAGATCCTTTTTGAGGAGCTGGAGTCCGTAGAAGGTGAAAAAGATCTGCACCTCATAGCCCAGCGCCGCCGCCGTGGAGGCGAGGATGAAGGGTGGGTAGGCCCAGTCCAGCGATCCCTTGGTGGCGATGATCGCCAACTTCTTCTGTTCCATCGGCAAACCTCTCAAAGGGTGTTAGGGGTGGGTGCCCGCGGGTTAGGCCTTCTTGATCAGGAAATGGAACTTACCGCCCTCTTCCTTGGACTCCATCAGTTCGTTACCGGTCTGCTTGGCGAAGGCATCGAAGTCCTTTACGGAACCCGGGTCCGTGGCGATGATGTGCAGGACCTGGCCGGAGGCCATGGAATTGAGGGTCTTCTTGGCACGCAGGATGGGCAGGGGGCAGTTCAAACCGCTGGCGTCAAGTTCTTGATCGAAGGCTGCCATGTAAATCTCCGAGGGTGATGGTGGTGATGAGGGTTAGAGGCATCGAGGTTGGCGGTTTATAGGCCAAACCGGAGGAAAAGGCAAACACGCCGGGGGGGGCGCGCCGCCGCTGGTCACGCCAGGCGGCCCGGCTCGATCGGGAAGCCGTGACGCGCCCAGGCGATGATACCGCCCCGCAGGTTGATGGCGTTGTCGAAACCCTGCTGGGCCAGATACAGACAGGCATGGTAGGAACGCGCCCCGCTGCGGCAATACAGCACCACCTCCTTGTCCCGCGGCAACTCGTTCATCCGCAGGGGCAAGAGATGCATGGGCAGGTGAAGGGCGTTGGGAATGGCGGCCTGGACGATCTCCGCTGGCGTGCGGATATCCACCAGGCAGATATCCTCTCCCGCCGCGATCCTCTCCTGAAGGCCGACGGAGTCGATCTCGTTGACCACGGTTATTAACCTATCCTGTATCCAAGTATTTCAGTATATTAAGATGTTTTCACCCGCGGCGCAACCGCCGCCCCCCTCCCGCGACCGCCAAGCCTGATCTAAGTCCATGGACCTGCTACCAATCTTTCTCGACATTCGCCAACAACCCTGCCTGGTGGTCGGCGGCGGCGCGGTAGCCGCCCGCAAGGTCACCAACCTCCGTCGCGCTGGTGCCCGCGTCCATCTGGTGGCCCCCGAACTGGGTCCGGACCTCCAGGTCCTGGCGCTGGCGGGGGACATCGTCCACCACCCGCGCCCCTTCCAGGACGCGGACCTCCAGGGGATGCGCCTGGTCATCGCCGCCACCCGGGACCGCGCCGTCAACCGCCGTGTCGCCGAACTGGCCAAGGCGGCCGGGATTCCGGTCAACGTGGTCGATCAACCGGAGGAGTGCAGCTTTATCCTGCCCTCGGTCATCGACCGTTCGCCCGTGGTGGTGGCCGTCACCACCACCAAGGCCTCGCCGGTGCTGGCGCGCCTGCTGCGCACCCGCCTGGAGTCTCTGATCCCCGCCGGCTATGGGCGCCTGGCCGACCTCTGCGCCCGCTATCGCGACGCCGTCAAGGCCCGCTTCAGCGACGAGCACGACCGGCGCCGTTTCTGGGACCGGGTCCTGGTCGGGGGGGTGGCGGAGCGGGTCTTTTCCGGTCACCTGGAGGAGGCGGATGCCGCCATGGCCCGCGAACTGGCCACCACCGAAACCGGAACCGGCCGGGGGGAGGTCTACCTGGTGGGCGCCGGGCCCGGCGATCCAGACCTGGTCACCTTCCGCGCCCTGCGCCTGATGCAGCAGGCCGACGTGGTGGTCTACGACCGCCTGGTGGCCAAGCCGATCCTCGACCTGACACGCCGGGATGCCCGGCGCATCTATGTCGGCAAGGAACGTGATCATCACGTCATGCGCCAGGAGGACATCAACCGCCTCCTGGCCGATCTGGCCAAGCAGGGCCAGCGGGTCCTACGGCTCAAGGGCGGCGATCCCTTCATCTTCGGTCGTGGCGGCGAGGAAATCGACACCCTGGCCACCGAGGGCATCCCCTTCCAGGTCGTTCCGGGCATCACCGCTGCCTCCGGCTGCGCCAGTTACGCCGGCATCCCCCTCACCCACCGGGACTACGCCCAATCCGTCACCTTCGTCACCGGCCACCTCAAGGACGGCAGCATCGACCTGAACTGGCCGCAACTCGCCCAGCCCCACCAGACGGTCGTCTTCTACATGGGCCTGGTGGGCCTGGCGGTCATCGTCGACCAGTTACGCCGCCATGGGGTGCCGGCGGACATGCCCATCGCCCTGGTCCAGCAGGGCACCACCCACAATCAGCGGGTCTTCACCGGTACCCTCGCGACCATTCAGGACGTCATCGCCACGGACAAGCCCGAGCCACCGACCCTGATCATTGTCGGTGAGGTCGTGCGGCTGCGGGAAAAGCTCAACTGGTATCAGACCCCGGCCGAATCCGACCAGGAAGCCTTCGGCGCTAGCGGTCCAGCGGCCGCCACTCCTGAAGCGGTCTGATCTCTAGGCCGCAGACTCGGCTCAGGGCCGGGAGGAGGCGAGTATCGAGAATCGCCCGTTCCTGGCCCTGAAGGCGGTGAAAGTAGACGTCGAGTTCCTCGACCAGGAAATCCGTGGCCGCGGCGAAGGCATCGAGGGGGATCTCGATCAGCATCTCGAAATCGGGGCCGAGCAGGGTGCGGAACCGCTCCTGATCAAGCTTGCCCAGGAGGGCCCGGGTCCCCGCGGTCCGGTCCTGGATGAAGGTCAGGGTGAGATAGCCGCTACCATCCGGGCGCTGAAAGGCGGCGACCTTGACGATCCCCTCCCCCGCTTCTCCCCCGGGGCCAGCCACCCGGCTGAAACCGGCGAAGCCGATCATCCGCTCGTCGGCCTTGGTCGCCACCAGGCTGGCCATCAGGTCATAGACTTCTTCCACGACGACTCCTCGGATAGGGTGTGGCGGTAGATGGACGGACGACCGCGGCAGCTTCCACCATCTTTGTAGCTGGATTGAATGGTTCGTTATGCAACGGATGGATGGAAGGACGGCCGCGGCATCTTTCACGGACGGGGGCGTGGAGCAGCCTGGCGTGGCGTCCTCCCATGACCCTCAGTTACGCTTCATGACGCCGCCGTGCTCGGCGGCGCCGGAGCGGCTGGTGAAAGGGTGGGACAGATACTCGGGCGGGCGCTCCCCGAGCAGTTCGTAGAGCTGCCGCAGTTGCTGCCGGAAGAGGCGCTCGAAATCGACGACCGCCTCCGCCGGGTTGTCATCACCAAACCACCAGAACCAGTCGGAGCCCTCGCAGGTGGCGAGTTGCCGTTCCAGCCGCTCTCGTTCCGCCGGGGTCCAGTCGCGCCCGGCCAGTGCCCGGTCAAAGGCGGCCTTGGCCTCGCCCAGCATGTCCCAGGCACGGTTTTTATCGACATTGCCGATCCAGGTGGAGAGGGTGCCATAGACCCAACTGCCGGCCACCAGCCGCTCCAGGGAGGGCGGCGGGCTGGTCTGGGCGGCGAGCAGGGTGGAGAAGGTGGTCAATTGCAGGCGCGGGTGGCTGGCCAGACGCCGATAGAGCTCCGGCAGAAAGAAACTGGCGTTGTGGGGGTAATACTCCCAGGCATTCTCCCCGTCCATGATGATGGCCAGGGCACGGTTGGGATGCCCCTGGGTGGCCGCGGCGACGCGCTCCAGGTGCTCGACCAGGTTGGCGACGGCGTCCTGGGCGTGCCAGTCGGCATAGGTAAAGCCGATGAGATCGGAGATACCATCGTCACGGAAAAAGCATTGAATGGCCCCGTCACGCAGCCGATAGGGGCTCGTCAGCCAGTGCTCGGGCAGGTGATCGCCATAGCGGGCGCGCAGGCTGTGATAGAGGACGCGCTGGCCGCTGGCGGCCCAGCGGATGCCTTCCTCCTCCAGCAGGCGCAGGGTGGCCTCGCTGAGGGCGCCCTCGGAGGGCCAGCAGCCGGCGGGGCGGCGGCCGAAGTGACGTTCGAAGGTGGTCAGGCCGCGGCGGAGGTGCCAGCGTGCCCGCTCCTCGCCACCGGGATAGGACGGCAATGCCGGGAGGGGGCTGTCGGGGAGGGTCTCCCGGGCCGAACCCAGATCCAGCAGCAGCGGCAGGATGGGGTGGGCGTAGGGCGAAAAGGACAGCTCGACCCGCCCGGCGTCCGCCAGGCGGCGATAACGGGGTACCAGGGCCTGGAGCTGCTCACCGATCAGACCAACCAGGGCCCGGCGGTCATCCAGGCTGAAGCCCCGGCCCTTGCGTTGCAGGGAGTCGATCCGCGGGTCGTTGTCGCGGATGTGCTCCCCGGTCCAGGCCAGGTGATACCAGACCAGGAGGTCGGCGAGAAACTGGTCGTTGACGTAGAGGTCCGCCTGGTGGTGGCGACCGAACCAGTCGGCCAGGTCGATGAGCTCCCGCAGGCAGGGAAAACGATCGATGAGATGGGTCTTGTTGGCCTTGCGACAGGCGGCGATCAGTTCCCGGCGTCGGGGCAGGTCCAGGGGCAGCCCCGGGCCGGCGAGGGCGGCCAGCAAGGGGTCATGGATGCGCTGGCCGGTGGACAGCCAGGCCTGGATCTGCCGGGCGTAATCCTCGATCTGTTCCAGCAGCACCGGGGCGAAATTGACCACGGCGCGGGCCAGGGGCTGGGCCTCCAGGTGCGCGGCCATGTCCGAATAGTCCTTGAGGGCGTGGAGATAGACCCAGGGCAGGTGGTATTCGCGCCCGTTGGGCCCCCGGTAGTCTGGCTGGTGCATGTGCCAGCACAGCACCACCGGCAGGCGCGCTAGGTCCAGGGCCGGGGCCAGGGAGGCATCAGCGGACATAACTGGGCTCCTGATGGAGCATCTCGGGGGTGACCAGGGTCACGCCGCCGTCGGTGACATGGAAGCCCCGGGCGCGGTCCTGGCCCGAGTCATGGCCGATCACCAGCCCCTCGGGGAGGCGACAGCCGCGATCGATGACGGTGTAGCGCAGCCGGCAATTGCGGCCCACGTCCACGTCCGGCAGGATCACCGAGTCCTGGACGTAGGCGTAGGAGTTGACGCGGACATTGGAGAAGAGCAGGGAGTGGCGGACTACGGCGCCGGAGATGATGCAGCCCCCGGAGACCATGGAGTCCACCGCCATGCCACGGCGGTCCTCGTCGTCGAAGACGAACTTGGCGGGGGGCAGTTGTTCCTGATAGGTCCAGATGGGCCAGGAGGCGTCATAGAGATTGAGGGGCGGGGTCACGCCGATCAGCTCCAGATTGGCCTGCCAGAAGGCGTCGACGGTGCCCACGTCCCGCCAATAGGCCTGCTCACCACTGCGGACATCGCGGAAGGGGTAGGCCAGGACCCGGTATTTCTCGATGACCCCCGGGATGATGTCCTTGCCGAAGTCGTGGCTGGAGGCGGGGCTGTCCGCATCGCGGATCAGCTGCTCGTAGAGAAAGCCCCGGTTGAAGACATAGATCCCCATCGAGGCCAGGGCCACCCCGGGGCGACCCGGTATGGGGTCCGGCTGGTCCGGTTTTTCGACGAAGCGCCGCACCCGGCCATCCTCGTCCGCGGACATGACACCAAATTCACGCGCCTTGCCGAGATCCACCTCCAGGCACCCCACGGTCATGTCGGCGCCGGACTCGACGTGCTGGGCGATCATGGCCCCATAGTCCATTTTATAGATGTGATCGCCCGCCAGGATGAGGATGTAGTCCGGGTTATGGGCGCGGATGATGTCCAGGTTCTGGAAGACGGCGTCGGCGGTACCGGCGTACCAGGAGGTCTCGGTGATCCGCTGTTGAGCCGGCCAGAGCTCCACGAACTCGCCGAATTCGCCCCGCAGGAAACCCCACCCCTTCTGGATGTGAAGGATGAGGGAGTGGGACTTGTACTGGGTGAGGACGCCGATGCGGCGAATCCCGGAGTTGATGCAGTTGGACAGGGGGAAATCGACGATCCGGAATTTGCCGCCAAAGGGCACGGCGGGCTTGGAGCGCCACTTGGTCAGGTCATGGAGACGGGAGCCCCGGCCACCGGCCAGGATCAGGGCCAGGGTGTTGCGGGTAAGGCGACTGACGAAACGTAGGCTTGCATCCGGCATGGGATACCCCTTTGACGATGGTTTTCCTGGTTCGGGTAAGATCAGGTCAGGTCAATGCGCGCGATCAAAAATGCGGATCCGGTTCGGTATTCCCGCTCCTCCCTGGCCCTAGCGTGACCGAGATGCCGCCGCTGGAACCTCAGGGTACGTCGCAACCAGGCAGGCCGATAGGCGACGGCGTAACAGCCCCCTTCCTCACGCCCGTCATTGCGCGGATGGTCTCGCTGTTGGCTATTGGAGGCTGGCGGCTGGCAAACCCTGATAGGGCCTTATGGTACCATTTTCCCCCGTTGCGCCACCGCACCCCGCCGTACAGGAGAGAGGCTGTCATGACCACCGGATCCACCCCCGCCCCCCAACTCCCCGAGCCACTCCTGCGCATCATCGAAGCCCGCCACCACGACCCCTTCGACGTCCTGGGGCGGCATATCGACAACGGCCTGTGCAGCCTGCGGCTCTTCCTGCCCAAGGCCGAGCGGGTCCGGGTGGCCGGCACCACGCTCGAGGTACCCCGCATCGCGGGCACGGACCTCTTCGTCTGGGAGGGCGACCCCGCCCTGGTGCCGCCGGGCTACCAGATCGATTGGACCGATGCCCAAGGCCAGATTCACCGCCTGATCGACCCCTACGCCTTTCCTCCACAGCTCGCGGACTTCGACCTGCACCTCTTCGGCGAGGGCCGGCACTGGCACGCCTACCGCTTCCTGGGCGCCCACCCCCGCACCGTCACCGGTGTCCCGGGCATGCACTTCGCCGTCTGGGCCCCCAACGCCCAGCGCGTCAGCGTGGTCGGTGACTTCAACGCCTGGGATGGCCGGGTCCACCCCATGCGCGCCCGCGGCGGGTCCGGGGTCTGGGAGCTGTTCCTCCCTGGGATCGGCCCGGGGGAACTCTACAAATTCGAGGTCCGCGACCAATACGGCCACGCCCACGTCAAGATCGACCCCTACGCCTTCGCCTTCCAGGTCCGTCCGGAGAATGCCTGCATCACCCAGCCCGAGCCCGATTACGTCTGGGGTGACACCGACTGGCTGGCGGCCCGCGCCCAGGCCGACTGGAACCACCAGCCCCTGGCGGTCTATGAGGTCCATCTCGGTTCCTGGCAGCGCAGCGCCGACGGTGAGTTCCTCGGGTATCGGGAGATCGCCCGCCGCCTGGCGACCTACGTCAAGGAGGCGGGCTTCACCCATATCGAGCTGCTGCCCATCACCGAGCACCCCCTGGACGCCTCCTGGGGCTACCAGACCACGGGCTACTTCGCCCCCACCAGCCGTTTTGGTTCACCGGACGACTTCCGCTGGTTCGTCGACCATCTGCACCAGCAGGGGATCGGCGTCCTCCTCGACTGGGTGCCGGCCCACTTCCCCCGCGACACCTTCGCCCTGGCCCGCTATGACGGCTCGGCCCTCTACGAGCACGAGGACCCACGGCTGGGGGAGCACAAGGACTGGGGGACCCTGATCTTCAACTTCGGACGGCACGAGGTGAAAAACTTCCTGCTCTCCAGCGCGCTCTTCTGGCTGGAGGAGTTCCACCTGGACGGCCTGCGCGTCGACGCCGTCGCCTCCATGCTCTATCTGGACTATTCCCGCAACGCCGGCGAATGGCTGCCCAACAAGTTCGGCGGCAACGAGAACCTGGAGGCGGTGGACTTCCTGCGGCAGCTCAACGAGGTCACCCACGGCCAGCACCCCGGCACCCTCATGATCGCCGAGGAATCCACCGCCTGGCCGGCGGTGTCACGGCCAACCTTCGCCGGGGGCCTGGGCTTCAGCATGAAGTGGAACATGGGCTGGATGCACGACACCCTGGCCTACTTCTCCAAGGACCCGATCTATCGGCATTACCACCACGACATGCTGACCTTCGGGCTGCTCTACGCCTTCACCGAAAACTTCGTCCTGCCCTTCTCCCACGACGAGGTGGTCCACGGCAAGAAGTCCATCCTCGACCGCATGCCCGGTGATGGCTGGCGCAAATTCGCCGGGCTGCGCCTGCTCTACACCTTCATGTTCAGCTACCCGGGCAAGAAGCTGCTGTTCCAGGGCTGCGAGTTCGGGCAGGGGCGGGAGTGGGACTTCGCCGCCGAGCTGGACTGGTACCTGCTGGAGCGAGAACCCCACCAGGGGGTGCAGCGGCTGGTGGCGGACCTCAACCGCCTCTACCGCACCCAGCGCGCACTCTATGACCTGGACTTCCAGGACAGCGGCTTCGAGTGGATCGACTGCCACGATGCCTCCCAGTCCGTGCTCAGTTACCTGCGCAAGGATCGGGAGGGCCAGGCAAGCGTGGCGGCCGTCTTCAACTTCACCCCGGTGCCGCGGGCCGGCTACCGCCTAGGGGTACCCGCGCCCGGTTACTACCGCGAGGCGCTGAATTCCGACGCCGAGATCTACGGCGGCAGTTCCTTTGGCGAGCGCAAGGGGGGGGCTTCCGAGGCCATCGAGTGGATGGGGCGGCCCCATTCCCTCCTCCTCGACCTGCCCCCACTGGCCGGGGTCATCCTCGTCCAGGACCCTTATCCGGAGGCCCTGGAACCGCCGACGGCGGGTGACGAGGCCCTGGACGCCGACGCCCAATAGGAGAGGTTCCCTTTCCTGGTTCCCGATTCGCGCCTTGTTGGGCTTTCATCATCTGGGAATCAGCCCTTGGGGGGCCTCGCGATCCGGAAACCAACTGATGGATGCTGTCTGAGAGGACCCTCGCCCGCCACCCCGAGCGGAAGGGGTGGCGACACGATCAGGGTAAATGGCGCGTCAAGCGTTCACCGCCCCCAGCCGCCTGGGCTGGCATAGTAAGCGCAACCCGCTGATTACCTTACCCCTCCCTACGGTTGGGGAGGGTTAGGGTGAGGGGGTCGAAACGGTTACAGCCGCGCGCGCCGCGCGCCGCGCCTCAGCCACGGACCTGGGATGTCAGATGCTGGACGAGGGTGCGGATGCGCTGCAGATCCGTCTCGCTCAGGCGCGGGTCGATGGTCCGCGCCACCTCTTCCTTGATCGCCGCCCAATCCGCCTCCTTCAGCACCTGGCGCGCCAGGGGAAAGGCCTCGGTCTCCTCCAGATTGAGGTGATGGCGCAGGGTGGTGACCATCTCCCGACCATAGGCCTCGACCTGATCGCGGCGCTGGACCTCGCCATTGACCACGCCCTCCACGGCCTGGCGGAAATTGCGGGTCATCTCATTGAGGGCCTCGTGCTGGCGGGTCAGGACATCGAGGTAAGGCTGATTTTGACCCGCCAGGCGGAGGTGCTCGCGGATTACCTCCTCGACCGGGTGATGGATCTGATCGGAATACTCCTCCATGTACTGCAGGAGTTCGCTGAGGATTTCATAATCCGGCTCCTGGCCGCGATGGAACATGGCGAGAATGTCGTCCAAAAGATCCAGCAACTTGCTGATTTGCTTGTGCTCCTGATGGAGGCGATCAAGAATTTGCGTCATGGGTCATGATCCTCTTGGCGTGGATGGAGGCCCTTACAACTCGGCCGGCGTCAAAAAAACGGGGGTGATCCGATCCCGGTGCGGCCCGGCCCCGGGCAACCGTTGGCCATCCGTCCGGGCCAACCGCGGGTGACACGGCCCATGTTCAGGGCAACCATCAGGCAACCGGTCGGCATCACCCACCATACCCATCGCCGATCACTTGACCGTCTTCCCGGATCGGCCAAAAACCGCAGGGCGATGGGTAGAGTTTGCGGCTAGTATGGCATAGACGGGGACCGATCACGCCAATCCCCACCCCCGCCACCTGAACTCGCCAAATTGCCTCACCACCTGGGCTCGCCATCTGGGCTTACCCACTCGGCTAACACCGGCCTCTTGGAAACCATCCAGCCCTGGTTTCCCGAATTGAGCGCGTCGTCTCCCAAGGAACGGTTCGTCCCGAGGAATGGCTCGGCAACTGGAAAATAGACGCTTTCCTTACTCTTAACCCCGACCCGTGACGGAGTGAGTCTCCTTGGCTGCCCCGCGACGGAAGAGCCAGCGCCAGATCAGACCTTCCGGCGGGCTGGCGCCGTCCAGGACATAGTTTAGGGCATGGAAGTTCTGTAACGTCCAGCCGAGGCGCGAACGACTGAGGGAACAGCCGCAGAGCAGGAGCCGGTCGCCACCCCGCAACCGGCGCCCCCCATCGGGGATGACCTCCCGCGCCTCGCCCTGCACCAGGAGCAAGGGAATGATGGACAGGGGCCGCTCGCGGTCGTGGGGGTCCCGCAGCAGGTCCCCCAGGGTCAGGAACCCGCCTTGGCTGATCAGGGTATGGACGGCGTACGCCTCCTCCTCATCGATCAGGACCTCCCACACGGCGGGTACCTGATCCTGCACCATGGCGACGATGCGGCTGACCAGTTGACAGCACCAGGCATCGTCATAGCCCTGAATCAAGTGCTCGAATTCCGTCAACAGGGGGGTGACGAGGAGCACGCGGATACGTTCGGCGATGATGCTGCTGGGATGCATGACGATGTCGGCGCCCACGGCCTGGAACAGTTCCTCGTTGTCCCGGTGATTCTCCCGCACCACGATAAAGAGGTCGGGATTGAGGGCGCGGGCCGTCATGACGATCGAGAGGTTGTTGGCATCGTCGTGGGTGCCCACCACCAGTCCCACCGCCTGACGCACCCCCGCCTCCTCCAGGGTCCGGACCTCGGTGCCCCAACCCAGGACGAGGGGCAGACCCTCAGGGTAGCCCGTCCGTTCCGGCGCCGCTTCCACGACCACCAATTGCAAGCCCCGGGCGCTGAGATTGGTGGCGATGGCCTTGCCGAAGCGCCCGTAACCGCAGAGGATCCACAGCCCCCGGGCGGGCGGAAAGAGGGGTTCCTTGAGGGGGTCACCCTGCAGCCCCGACAGCCAATCGCGCAGCAAGGTCAGGCCCGGGGCGGCGACGGCCATGGCCAGGTAGGCACCGAATATGTCGAAGGGGTCAAAGATGTAATTGGTGCCGAAGGAGGCCATGTTGGCCTCGACCTCATGGGAATCGGCGCGGCAGATGACCTTGACCTCCGGATGCATCAGCTTGGCGGCGATGGCGATCTTGAGATTGGTCTCGTTGACGTCGGTCAGCGCCACCACCGCGGCGCAGCGGGGGTGCTTGAGACCCGCCTCCAGCAGATGGCGGGGGCGGCGGGCGTCACCGCACAGGGCGGGGACGTACTCCCGCAGATTCTCGAGCTGCAACAGATCCACCCGCTCCTCGCGCAGGTCGATGACCACGGCATGGCGGTTACCCTCGGTGATGGCGCGCACCAGGGCCCCGCCGGTCTCCCCATAGCCGCAGACCAGATAGAAAGGCTCCCGCATGCGCCGGATACGCCGCGCGAAGCGCAATTCCGCCAGGGAGTTCTGAAAGGTCTTGTCCTGCAGCAGGGCGATGAGGGTGCCAATGGAATAGAACCAGGCGACCACCGACAGATAGATGCCCAGGGTGACCCAGAGGCGCTGGGCATCGCTGAAGGCATAGGGGATCTCGCCGAAGCCGATGGTGGTGGCGGTGTAACTGAAGAAGTAGAAGGCGTGGAAGAAGTCCATGTGCCAGAGGTTGCCCTCGGCATCCTGCCCCGGGATCAGCACCAGCCCCATCACCCCGACGGCGTAGATGGCGATGAGGACGATCAGGGGGGCGCGCATGCGCCGGAAGATCAGGAAGGCGACGTTATCCATGGCCAGGACGCCAGCGACCCCGTACCGCCACGTCAGCGCCGCAACATGACCGTCTCGATCACCAGCAGCACCACCGAGATGACATTGGCGATCATGGCGCCGCCACTCAGGGAGACGATGCTGGCCATCACGGCGGGAGTCAGCCCTTCCTGGGAGACATGGACCGCCATCGCCCAAACGATGACGGCGGCGATGAGCTGCAGCATGGCCGCTAGACTGGTGGCCAGGAGTACGGCCCCCAACTGGGTGCGGTCACCGAATTTGAGCACGGTGGCAATGGCGTTCACCACCAGGGTGGCGAAGAGCTCCCAGACCTGGTGATGTTCCGGATTGTCCAGATCACCAATGAAAAACCCGAAGTTGAGGGTCAGCGAAAGGACGATGAAAAAGCCAAAGACAACCTTTTCCGGATTCATGGCGTAACCTGGGGGCGAACTTGACGGGATCGGCCGCCGATCATCTGGGAACCGGTGATGGCCGTGAGATAGATAGCTGGTGGATTATCGGCCCGCCTCCGCCGCGGGTAAAGCCTCCTCTGAAGCCTCCTCTCAGGCAAAATCCAGGACGACGCGCCACTGTTCATCCAGGCGGAGCCGGGCATCGAGCTGGACACCGGAGGCCGCGGTGAAACCCCGGATCAGGCCGGTGCGACCGGTGGCGATCAGTTCTCCGATCTGCCCGACGGTCAGTTCGCGTCCTGCCACCTCCTTCCACACCACGAAGTCGCAGCCTTCGCGGTAGCGGTCACAGCCGTAACCCCGACGCCCAACGATGATCTGGCCGCGCCCACACTTAGGGCAGGTTAGGGGGCCGAGGCCACCGGTCTTGTCCGCGGTGTCCCGCCGGCAGCCATTCCCCGCCGATTGCTGACCCATCCTTTGGTCTGCTATCTGGGAGCCCTGCGGACTTGCCGGCTGTACCCTCGTCTGGTTCGCCTGCCGACTCGCCTGCTGTATGTTTCTCTTATTCGCCTGCTGACGTGCTCTCTGATCCGCCCTTTTACCTACCTCCTGACGCGTCTGCTGAACTTTCTGCCGACCCGCCGGGGGCCGCGCGGGCACAGCCGGCAAACGGGGCAAGGCCTGCCCCTGGCCCAGGGTCGGGATCAGCCCCCGCACCCAGGCGACGATATCGCGGTAGAAATCCTCCGCCGCGGCCTGCCCCCGCTCGATATCCTTCAGCCGTTGCTCCCATTGCGCGGTCAGCTCCGGACTGCGCAGGGGTTCGGCAACCAGCCCGATCAGGGCCTGGCCCTTGGGGGTGGCCCGCAACTGCTTGCGCTGACGCTCCACGTAGCCGGTGCGGATGAGCTTCTCGATGATCTCGGCCCGCGTCGCCGGCGTGCCCAGGCCCGACTCCTTCATGGCGGCGGCGAGGGCGTCGTCCTCGATCTCCCGCCCGGCGTTCTTCATGGCCGCCAGCAGGCTGGCGTCGTCATAGGGCCGGGGAGGCTGGGTCTCCTTCTCCACCACCTCCAGGCGGCAGACATGGACGATCTGACCGACCGCGAGGGGTGGCAAGGCGCCCTCCTCGTCCGCTGCCTCCTCGAGATTAGCGGGGGATGGCGACTGACCGTTCGCGCCTCTCCCTTTGTCATCGCCAGCGGCGGGGCGGCGCAAGGCCTCCCCCGCGGCCTGCCCTGCGGCCTGCCCCACCGCCCTCCCGCCAATCCTGCCTTCAGTCCTCGCAACAGCTACCCCACCATCTTTTCCGTCTGCCTGCCCCGCGGCTTGACCGGCGGGCTGCCCGGTGGCTGGGACCGCCGCATGGCCCATGGCCTGCGCTCCAGCCTGCCCGGCAACGGCCTGGCCGGATGCGGAACGCCGGCGCGGGGGCTCGGCGCGCTTCCAGCCAGGGTCCAGCACCCGGCTGCCACGGGCGAGAAACTCGGCGCCGCCGATATCCAGGATCACCCGCGTCTCCTCCACGGTCTCGTCGGGGAGAAAGACGGCGACGAAGCGGGTGGCCACCAGATCGAAGATGCGTCGGGCGCTCTCCGGCAAGCCGGCGGGCGGGCGCTTGCCGGTGGGGAGGATGGCGTGGTGGTCGGTGAGGCGGGTGTCGTCGACGTAGGCCTTGCCGAGCCTGTGCCCCGCCTCCAGCCGGGCCAGGGCCTCGCCGGCCAGGGGATGCTCCAGGCCGCGGAGGATGGCCGGCAGGCGGGGGACCAGATCCTCGGGGAGGTGGCGGCTCTCGGTGCGGGGGTAGCTGATGAGCTTATGGGTCTCGTACAGGGCCTGGGCCTGTTCCAGGACCTGGGCAGCGGTGAGGCCGAAGCGGCGATTGGCGTCCCGCTGCAGGCTCGTCAGGTCGTACAGGGGCGGCGGGCGATTGTGGCGGACCTTGCGCTCCAGGCGCGTGACCCGGCCGGTTTCATGCGGGACCAGTTCGCGGTGCAGGCGCTCGGCCTCGGCGCGGGTGTCGATACGGGTCTCGCCGTTCCGGCAGTAGCGTGCGCGAAAGCCCTCCGCCAGGGTCGCCACCAGTTCGTAGAAGCAGGAAGTCACAAAGCCGGCGATGGCCTGATCCCGGGCCACGATCATCGCCAGGGTCGGCGTCTGCACCCGGCCGATGGTGCACAGGACGCGATTGTGGACCGTGTAGCCGCGGGTGAGGTTCATGCCCACCAGCCAGTCCGCCTGGGCGCGGGCCCGGGCCGCCCGGGCCAGGGGATCGAAGGCGCTACCGGGCTGGAGCCGGGCCAGGCCCTCGCGGATCGCCTCGTCGGTCAGGCTGGAGACCCAGAGGCGTTGCACCGGCTTGCGGCAGCGGGCGTGCTCATAGATGAGGCGGAAGATGTGCTCCCCCTCGCGGCCGGCATCCGTGGCGCAGATGACGGATGCGGTCTCGGGGGCGTTGAGCAGTTTCTCAACGATGCGCAGTTGGCTGGCCGTGCGCTCAGCCGTCCGAAACTGCCAGGATTCCGGGATCATGGGTAACTGGGCCAGGGACCAGCGCGCCGCCCAGGCGCCGCCATAGTCGTCGGGCTCGGCGAAATGGACCAGATGACCCAGGGCCCAGGTGACGCGATAGCCACCCCCCTCCAGATAGCCCTCCCCCCGGCGCCCGGCGCCCAGGACCCGCGCCAGATCACGGGCGACGCTGGGCTTTTCGGCAAGGACGAGGATGGACACGGCGGCCGGGTTCAGTCGCCGAGCAGGACGCGCTTGGCCTCGTTGAGCTTGGCGGCCAGGTAGTCGGAGCCACCCCGATCGGGGTGAAGTCGCTGCATCAGCCGGCGGTGGGCGTCCCGGATGGTCGCCTCGTCCGCCCCTGGGGCCAGACCCAGGACGGCCAGGGCCTCCTCCCGGTTCATGACGCCCCCCCCGGACGGGGCCTGAGTGCCGTCCCGCCGGCCACCCGGGCCCGTTTGACCCTCATCCGGCCGGCGCCAGGCCGCCCCCTGGGTACGATCCAGATAGGCCTCCAACAGGGCCGCCGACTGGGTATCCTCGTGGCGATAAAGCTCCAGGAGGCGGAGTAACTGATCAAGGCCCAGGGCGGACAGGCGCTGCCCCTGGGCCTCCCCCTCCAGCACCAGGCCCTCCAGGTCGCCACTGGCATGGTCCAGGGTCATCTCCAGAAAGCGGGTGCGGATGGAGGATTGCTGGCCAGCGCCCACTCCACCCAGGGCCCCACCCAAGGACCCACCCTGGGCGGCGCCCGCGCCCCCGGCGAGTCCCCCCAGGCCCAGGTTGCGCAGGGCCTGGCGAATGGCCGGGAGCATGAGCAGCAGGTTGACCCCCCGCATCACCACCGGAATGGCCGCCGCCACGGCGGCGAAGAGGGGGTTGAGGCGCCCGGTCAGGGCAAGGAAAAACACCAGACCGATGCCCCCCCACAGCGCGGACTGGCGCAGGCGCCGGGCCACCAAGTGGCTGGGGGTGCGGCGAAACCAGCGTAGAAACCAGAACAGGCCGACGATGGCCAGCAGGAGGAGGAGCAGACGTCCCGCCATGGGCTAACCCCGGCCCAGCCCCTGGGTGAGCCGCAGGATCGCCCCGCCCCGTCGCCGGGCCAGATCCTCCAGGGCCGGGCGGCCGCCGGCGGCGAAGACCGCCACGGCGCTCAGCAGGTCCCGCAACACCTCGGGGCTGTGGCTATCGAAGGGGCTCCAGGCACCCCCGCTGAGCCGGGCGATGGCCCGCAGGGTCTCCTCGGCCTGGGGATCGTGCCCCTCCTGGAAGACGAAGGCCGGCAGCCCCAGCAACCCGAGTTGACCGGCCAGGTCGCGCAGGGGGGCCGGTTCCTCCTCCAGGGCATCGCCGATCAGGACCAGGGCATTGACCCGGGTCCGCCGGGTCTCGGCGAGGGCATGTTCCAGGACGCGGCCGATCTGGGTCAGACCCGCCAGGCAGCGCACCCGGGTCATGCGCGCCAGCAGTTCTTGGGAATGATGGCACCAGGGCGAGGCGGAGAATTCATGAAAGCCCCCGTAATGGCACAACTGCACCGACAGCCCGCCCAGACTAGCGGTCTCGCTGAACATGGCGGCCTGAATGGCCATGGCCTGGTCCCAACTGGGCTCGCGGCTGGCGGTGGCGTCCAGGGCGAAGATCAGACGCCCCCGGGGGCCACTGGCCGGGGACGGGACGGCCTTGAGCTGATGCAAAAAGGCGGCGACCGCCCCCGCGTTAGCGGTAGGCCCCAGGTCCTGACGGTCGTTAGTCATCGGTCATGGCGTCCAGGGGTGTTGCGCGATGGCCCGCGCCCAAGGGGATAACTAAACAACTAAGAATGGACAGGGATTATACCCAACTCAATTTCAATTGTTGGTCAGGCGGACAAGGCACCTGTCCGCGGTCCGCGGTTGTCCCGCCTCGAAAAGCCCGCGCCGGCCCGGTACCCGGTTGACCTGAGTCAAAGCACTACATGTTGGGCCTTCTATAATCATGACCACTAGATATTGGGCCTAGAGGCAACAACCCGTGCTTACCCCCTTACAGCGCCCCGCCATCCTCCCGACCCGGATCCGCAAGCGCGACGGTCAGGAGGTCGCCTTCGACGCCGCCAAGATCCGCTCGGCCATCGAACGGGCCGGACGCGCCAGCGGCGAATTTCCGGCGGTGGAGGCACAACGACTGACCGCCCAGGTAGTCAAGGTCCTGAGCCATCGTTACGACCAGGGCCGTTCGCCGGAGGTGGAGTCCATCCAGGACCTGGTGGAACAGACCCTGATCGCCGCCGACCACTTCGCGACCGCGCGCGCCTACATCCGCTATCGCGAGCAGCACCGCACCCTGCGCACCGACCGCCGCACCCTGGTGGACGCCGCCGCCAGCATCGACGAATACCTGGACCGCTCCGACTGGCGGGTGGCCGCCAACGCCAACCAGGGCTGGTCCCTGGGGGGGCTCATCCTCAATACCTCGGGAAAGATGATCGCCAACTACTGGCTGTCCCACGTCTATCCCCCCGAGATCGGCACCGCCCACCGCGAGGGGGATCTCCACATCCACGACCTGGACATGCTGGCGGGCTATTGCGCCGGCTGGTCCCTACGCACCCTGCTCCAGGAGGGTTTCAACGGCGTCCCCGGCAAGGTGGAATCCAGCCCGCCCCGGCACCTGTCCTCCGCCATCGGCCAGATCGTCAACTTCCTCGGCACCCTGCAGAACGAATGGGCCGGCGCCCAGGCCTTCTCAAGCTTCGATACCTACCTGGCGCCCTTCGTGCGCCGCGACGGGCTGAGCTATCCCCAGGTACGTCAGGCCATCCAGGAACTGATCTACAACCTCAACGTCCCCTCCCGCTGGGGCTGCCAGACCCCCTTCACCAACCTGACCTTCGACTGGGTCTGCCCGGAGGACCTACGGGACCAGATACCGGTCATCGCCGGCGAGGAACAGCCCTTCACCTATGGCGAACTCCAGGTGGAAATGGACCTCATCAACCGCGCCTACATCGAGGTGATGACCGCCGGGGACGCCAGGGGCCGCATCTTCACCTTCCCCATCCCCACCTACAACATGACGGCGGACTTTCCCTGGGATAGCGCCAATGCCGAGCGCCTCTTCGCCATGACGGCCAAGTACGGCTTGCCCTACTTCCAGAACTTCATCAATTCCGAGCTCCAGCCCCACCAGGTGCGCTCCATGTGCTGCCGGCTACAGCTCGACCTGCGGGAACTGCTCAAGCGCGGCAACGGCCTCTTTGGCTCCGCCGAGCAGACCGGCTCCCTGGGGGTGGTGACGATCAACTGCGCCCGCCTGGGCTTTCTCCACCCCGGCGACGAGGCCAGCCTAATGGACGCCCTGTATCGTCTGACCGACCTGGCCCGGGACAGTCTGGAGATCAAGCGCAAGGTGATCCAGCGCCACCTGGACGACGGCCTCTTCCCCTACACCAAACGCTTCCTCGGCACCCTGCGGAATCATTTTTCCACCATCGGCGTCAACGGTCTCAACGAGATGATCCGCAACTTCACCACCGACCAGGAGGACATCACCACCCCGACGGGTCAGGCCCTGGCCCTGCGTTGTCTCGACCACCTGCGGGAGCGCCTGGCGGCCATCCAGGAGGAGACCGGCCATCTTTACAACCTGGAGGCGACCCCGGCGGAGGGGGCGACCTACCGCTTCGCCCGTGAGGACCGCAAGCGCTTTCCCGGCATCCGGCAGGCCGGCACGCCCGCGGCGCCCTACTACACCAACTCCTCCCAACTGCCCGTGGGCTTCACCGATGATCCCTTCCTGGCCCTGGAGATGCAGGAGGACCTCCAGACCCGCTATACCGGCGGTACCGTGCTGCACCTCTACATGAGCGAGCAACTCTCCAGCGCCGAGGCCTGCAAGCGCCTGGTGCGGCGCGCCCTGAGCCGCTTCCGCCTCCCTTACCTCACCATCACCCCCCGCTTTTCCATCTGCCCCCGCCACGGCTACCTGGCCGGGGAGCATGAGTTCTGCCCGCGCTGTGACGAGGAACTCCTGGCCCGGCGCCCGGGCCAGCCCCCAGCCACCGACGAGACAAAGGGTCATGGCAACTCGTCACTCACCACACCGGATGAAAGCGCGGGCCTCTCTCGCGCCAAGTTCCGAGCCAAGGCCTCAGACCATGCCGGTGTCCAGGGCTTGCCTCCGATCAAGGCCCAGCACCCCCCGGTTCCGGTTCCTCTTCAGGTCCCGAACCAGACCCCGGTCCCGGTTCAGATTCCTGTACAGGGCCAGCCTCCGGGCCAGGTCCCGATCCAGAAGCAGCCCAGTGCGCAAGCCGCCTGACCGACCCTGCCTCCATCACCCGAGAAACCAATGGAGATCCCAGCCATGTCACCCCCCTCAGCCGCACCCGCCAATACTCCCTTCCCACTGCGGGACGAAGAACGCACCCGATGCGAGGTCTGGACCCGGGTCATGGGCTATCACCGCCCGGTGAGCGCCTTCAATGCCGGCAAAAGGGCCGAACACCAGGAGCGGTGCTACTTCACCGAACCAGGGCGCGATCAAGCCCCGGAGCGATGCTAAAGTCCCCTGTCCACCACCACCCCCCCGGCCCCGCCCAGCTCCGGTCCAGACCGATCCGATCCGGACCCGCCCTATGCCTAATCCTTTGGGCCCCCTCTCCCCAGCCCTCCCCCGCCAGGGGGGAGGGAGTAAGAGAAACAACGGCTTGCGCAACCAATTCCAGCCCAGGGGCCTTGCCAGCCCAGGGGCAATACCAGCTCAGGGGCAATACCAGCCCAGGTGCCATGCCAGCGCAGGGACCATGCCAGCCCGTGAGCATGGGGGCGTACAGGTTTAACTTATGCTCCAGGTTGGCGGTCTTACCCCACTGACCAGCATCGACTATCCGGGGGAACTGGCGGCGGTGGTCTTCTGCCAGGGCTGTCCCTGGCGCTGCGGCTATTGTCACAACCCGGACCTGCTCGCCCCCCGGGGCCGCCACCCCCTGCCCTGGCCCCAGGTCATGGACTTTCTGCGCCGCCGCCAGGGCCTGCTGGACGCGGTGGTCTTCAGCGGGGGCGAACCCACCCTGCAAGGGGGCTTGGGCGAGGCCATGAACGAGGTCCGGTCACTGGGGTTTCGGATCGGCCTGCATACGGCCGGCATCTATCCCCGACGCCTGACCAGGCTGCTGCCGCGACTGGACTGGGTGGGTCTCGACATCAAGGCCTTGCCGGAGGATTACCCGGCCCTGACCGGGGCGCCTAACGCCGGGGCGCGGGCCTGGCGAAGTCTCCACCTCCTGCTGGCCAGCGGTATCCCCCTGGAGGTCAGGACGACCCTGGCCCCACCCGGCAAGTTCCTCCCCAAGGATCGGGGCAATCCGGGCGATGAGGGTGACCGGCACTTTGAATTTCAGGTGACGACCCTGATGTACCGGCTGGCGGCGGCCGGGGTACAGCGCTACGCCCTTCAAACCGTTCGCGGCGGGAATCGTCCTCTGGGACCGCCCCTGGCGGGGGCCCCCGCTCTGCTCCCGCCGGCGGCCATCCAAGCCAGAACCCACGAAGGCCTAGGGCAAACCCTGTTCCCTCACTTCGAGTTGCGGTAGCATGAAACCCAACTTCTGAGCGTCTGGCCTCCAAAGCCAGGATGACCGCCATTGCTCCTATTCGGTCAGGCTCCCTCCCTTTCCCGCAAAGTCTCCGGTCATGAAGAAGAAACTCAAGCGCCTCGCGACTTCGCTCCTGCCGGTGGCAGACAACCGCGTCGGCAGTTGTAACCGCTGCGGTGAGTGCTGCAAGCTCCCCTATCCCTGCCCCTTTCTGCGCTACGATACCGAGGGCCTCAGCACCTGCGCCATCTATCATTTTCGCCCCCCGAGTTGCCGAAAATATCCACGAACCTCCGATGAGAATCTGACGGCGGAGGTCTGCGGTTTCAGCTTCGTCCCCGCCCCCGAACCCCTGGAGGTCGCCCCACCCGAGCCCCTTCCGCCCCTCGTGCCCGTGGAACAAACCGCCTGAAGGGCACGCGGCCATGGTGGTGGACATCCACGTGCAGGCCGAACCCCTGGATCCCCTCGGCGAACAGGCGTCCCTCTGGCAAGGACAGCCCCAGGTGGGGGCCCTGGTCAGTTTCATCGGCCTGATGCGCGACTTCAATGAGGATGTCGCGGTCAGCCATCTCATCCTCGAACACTATCCCGGCATGACTGAAAAGGCCCTGGCCACCATCGCCGCCGAGGCCACACGGCGCTGGCCATTACTGGGTATCCGCATCCGGCATCGCGTCGGTAGCCTAGCTCCCGAGGACCCCATCGTCCTGGTCGCCGTCACCGCCAGCCACCGCGGCCCTGCCTTCCGCGCCTGCGAATTCCTGATCGATTACCTCAAGACCCGCGCCCCCTTCTGGAAAAAGGAGATCACCCCGGCGGGTGAGCGCTGGGTGGCGGCGCGGGATACCGATGCCGCCGCCGCCGACCGCTGGGTGACACCTGAGGCTGAGCCAAGGGCCTAACGGCAAGAAGCCGAGCGGGAAGCAGCGCTGGCTGGCATCAAGACCCAGGCTGGCGCGAGAGGGGCGATGGGCACGTTGGCAGCAGCATGATGGGCATGGTTGGACGGGTCACCGGCCTGAGGGACTGACACCATCACGGATGAGATGGCGTCTGTGATATGGTGACTCACTCCTCTCATCCGCTATTTTGGAACTCACCACATGATCAAACGCCGTGTCTTTCTCACCCATGCCCTGATGGGCCTGGCCCTCCTGGCCTCGGGCGCCACCCTGGCGGAGCAGACCCCCGCCAAACAGCCCTCCGGCACCGTCAGCATCGACGAGACCCAGATTGCCTTCATCGTCGGCGGCAGCTTTGGCAAGGGACAGCTCACCTTTCGCGGTCAGACCCATGACTTCAAGATCAACGGCATCAGCGCCGGCGCGAACTTCGGCGCTTCCAAGGTCTCCGCGGTGGGTGAGGTGTACGACCTGAAAAAGCTGGCGGACTTCCCGGGTACCTACGTCCAGTTGGAAGGCGGCATCACCCTCGCCGGCGGCGTGGGCGGCACGGTCCTCAAGAACCAGAACGGGGTCATCATGCGCCTCCAGTCCACCTCTCAGGGCTTGCAGTTCAACCTGAGCTCGAGTGGCGTCACCGTCAAAATGAACTGATCCCGCCCATCCCGTCACCAGCCCCGGCAGGTTGCGGCCGGTCCCGTCCAGGTGACCCGGCCATCACCCTGTCCCCGGTTTAGCCAGACGTAATTGTTCACACCCCCATGCTGCCTGGGGTGGCATAGCTATTTTAAGCCCCTGATTCTCCTACTCCCTCCCCCCCAATCGGGGAGGGTTGGGTAGAGGGGGCTGAACGGTTACCCCCAGACCAGCCCGCCGCCCACGACCACACCGATGCCACAAGCCCCCGCTTCACCCGATCCGAGCCCGGCCCCCCTGGACCACGACCGCAACGCCGTGAACCGGGCGGTGGAAATCGCCATCCGCATCAGTCTGCTCGCCCTGTGGGTCGCTCTGTGCTTCGCCATCATGCAGCCCTTTCTGGTACCAATCGCCTGGGGGGTCATCATCACCGTGGCGGTCCATCCCGCCTACGTGGCCCTGCTGCGGCAGGTCGGCAACCGCCGGGTCCTGGCCTCCTCCCTCTTCATCCTCATCGCCCTGCTGGTGCTGATCCTGCCGATCTATCTGCTGAGCGAGACCCTGGTCCAGGGTGCGGAGAGTCTGGCCCATGGCTTCGAGGGCGGCCGCTGGACCATCCCGCCCGCCCCCGACCTCAGTTACATCCCCCTGATCGGGACCGATATCCAGGACCTCTGGCACACCGCCTCTCACAACATCGAGGAGGCCCTGCGCCAGATCGAACCCCAGTTGCGCCTGGTCGGTCAATGGGTGCTGGGATTCGCCCGGGACGCCGGCATCGGCATCCTCCACTTCATCCTCGCCATCTTCATCGCCGGGGTGATGCTGGCCAAGAGCGAGGTGGCTGGAAACGTGGCCCATGGCATCGCCCACCGCCTGGCGGGACCCCACGGATCCCGCTTCGCCGAGTTGGCCATCGCCGTGGTCCGCAGCGTCTCCCGCGGCATCCTGGGGGTGGCGATGATCCAGGCCACCCTGGCCGGCCTCGGCATGCTGGCCGCCGGCCTGCCCGCGGCGGGACTCTGGGCCCTGGTCGCCCTGCTGCTCAGTACCATTCAACTGGGCGTGTTCCCGGTCATGCTGCCGGCGGCCATTTATCTCTTTTATACCGCCAGCACCACCACCGCGGTCCTCTTCCTGATCTGGACCTTGTTCGTCGGCGCCATCGACAACGTCCTCAAACCCCTGCTGCTCGGCCGGGGCATCTCGGTCCCCATGCTGGTCATCTTCGTCGGCGCGATTGGCGGCTTCATCGGCCAAGGCATCATCGGTCTTTTCCTCGGCGCCGTGGTCCTGGCCCTGGGCTACGAACTGCTCCTGGCCTGGCTGGGCGAGATGACCTCCCCGACGGCGGAGCCCGGCACCCCGCCCCCGGGGGAGGCGTCGCCACCCGCCCCTGGAAAAAGCGAACATTGAGTGGCGATGGGTATAAACTCAAAGCAGGGAGCCGTTGGCGCCCCCACCATGGGGCCAGGCCGGGTCCCAACCACCGCGCGCCCCGTGCCCGTGGGTCGCGCCCTTTAGGAGCAGGAGGAACATCATGGCCATCTGGGTATTAGCCGCCGATAACAGCCGCGCCCGCTTCTTCACCGCCGAAAAACCCGTCAGCCCCCTCACCGAGACCAGGGACCTCACCTTTCCCGAGGCGCGGCTGCACGAGGGCGATCTGGTATCCGACAAAACCGGTCGCGACCGCAACCCCAGCACCGGCAGCGCCCATGGCGTCGGTGCCGATGCCTCCCACAAGCAGGACGGCGCCGATCGCTTCGCCCTGTCCGTCTGTGAAGAACTCGACGCCGCCCGTCTCGCCGGCAGCTTCAGCAAGCTCTATATCCTGGCCGCGCCGGCCTTTCTCGGCCTCTTGCGCAAGCATCAGTCCGATGGTCTGAAGCAGGCGATCGTGGCCGAATTCGACAAGAACCTGACGACCCAGGACCCGGCGGCCATCCGCAAGCACCTGCCTGAATATCTCTAGGCTCGCGCGGGATCAGCCCAGCCCCGGGCCCCACCCCGCCCACCGGGACGGGGCCCGGAAGGATGAGAGACCATGGAACCGAGTGTGCCCCTGACGGCAGCCGATCTCTACCACCCCTGCAACCTTTCCAGCCTCGACTTCGTCGATACCAGCGAACTGGAGCCCCTACCCCCGGGCCTGGGTCAGGAGCGGGCGTTGGAGGCCATTGACCTCGGCATCAGTCTCCCCCACCGGGGCTATAACCTCTACCTGATGGGCTCCGCCGGCCTCGGCAAGCATGCCCTGATCGAGGGCGTCCTGGCCCAGCGCCGCCGCGAATCCCCCGCCCCCGACGACTGGTGCTACGTCGCCGACTTCAACAACCCCCAACGCCCCAACGCCCTGCGCCTGCCACCGGGGCGTGGTCGTCACCTGCGCGCCGACCTGCGCCAACTGGTGGAGGACCTGCTCAACGCCGTCCCCGCCGCCTTTCAGGGCGAGGACTACGGCCATCGCGCCGAGGAGATCCAGAAGGAATTCAAGGCCCGGGAAGAGGAGGCCGCCAGCGCCATCGGTCGCAAGGCCAAGGACAAGAGCATCGCCCTCATCCACACCCCCACCGGCTACACCCTGGCGCCGGTGCGCGAGGGCCACATCATGGCCCCGGACGACTTCAACGCCCTGCCCGAGGAGGAACGGGAACAGATTGGTGAGGTCATCGAGGAGTTGCGCGAGGACCTGCAACAGACCCTGAGCCAGGTCCCCCTGTGGCAGAAGGAGATGCGCGGACGCTTCAAGGTCCTCAATCAGGAAACCATGGAGCGGACGGTGAGCACCCTCATGGCCCAGCTCGCCGCCGACTATGCCGACCTGCCGGCGATCCAGGACTACCTGGCCGCGGTGCGCAAGGACATGATCGAGAACGGCGAACTGTTCCGCCAGGGCGAGAGCGAGGACAGCCACACCCCCAACCCCGACGATCCGCCCTTCACCCGCTTCCGGGTCAACCTGCTGGTGGACAACGCCGAGTTGCACGGCGCCCCGGTCATCCACGAGGACAATCCCAGCTATCTCAATTTGATCGGGCGCATCGAGCACATCGCCCGCATGGGCACCCTCTCCACCGACTTCACCCTGATCAAGGCCGGGGCCCTGCACCGCGCCAACGGCGGCTACCTGATCCTCGACGCCCTGCGCCTGCTAACCAACCCCTTCGCCTGGGACTGCCTCAAACGGGTGCTGCGCGCCGGTGAGATCCGCATCGAGTCCCTGGAGCGGGTCCTGAGCCTGGCCGGAACCACTTCCCTGGAGCCCGAGCCCATCCCGCTGGAGGTCAAGGTGATCCTGGTGGGTGAGCGCCTGCTTTACTACCTGCTGGACGCCTACGATCCCGACTTCGCCCAGCTCTTCAAGATCGCCGCCGACTTCGCCGAGGACCTGCCACGACAGTTGAATCAAGTCAATAACGGCAGCCTGGCGGTTATCAGCGGGCGGATGCACCAGGCGCATCATTGGGAGCCTGAGGACCAGCCGCTAATCCCGAACACAGAGGGGCCGGAAGGGGAAGACCGGACCAAACGAGGGGTCCTGCTTGCGCCAGAGACGCACCAGAGCCAGGACCCGCTCTACGCCCGCCTCATCGCCACCCTGCAACGCCAGGAGCGCCTGCTACCCCTGAGCCGTGCTGCCGTGGGCCGGGTCATCGAGCAGGCGGCGCGCCGGGCGGCGGACGGCGAGCGTCTCTCCATCCACCTCGGCGGTGTCCTCGACCTGTTGCGCGAGGCCGACCACCTGGCCCGCCGCGAGCGCCTGGAACGGATCGACACCTGCCAGATCGAGGGCGCCATCGCCGCCCGCCGCCGGCGCCTGGGGCAAATGCGCGAGCGTATCCAGGAGGAGATCCTGCGCGGCACCCTCTTCATCGACACCCAGGGCGTCCAGCTCGGTCAGGTCAACGGTCTCTCCGTCATGGCCCTGGGGGACCAGGCCTTCGGCACCCCCACCCGCATCAGCGCCACCGCCCGCCTCGGCCATGGCGAGGTGGTCGACATCCAGCGCGAGGTGGAACAGGCCGGGCCCATCCACTCCAAGGGCGTCCTCATCCTCTCCGCCTACCTGGGCCGCCGCTACGCCCGCTTTCAGCCCCTGTGCCTGTCCGCCAGCCTAGTCTTCGAGCAGACCTATGGCCCGGTGGAGGGTGACAGCGCCTCGGTGGCGGAGTTGTGCGCCCTGCTGTCCGCCATCGGCGACATCCCCCTCAAGCAAGCCCTGGCCATCACCGGCTCGGTCAATCAGCACGGCGAGGTCCAGGCCATCGGTGGCGTCAACGAGAAGATCGAGGGCTTCTTCGACATCTGCCAGGCCCGGGGTCTGACCGGCGCCGAGGGGGTCATCATCCCCCACGCCAACCGCAAGCACCTGATGCTGAACCAGGCGATACGCGAGGCCGTGGCCCGGGGAGACTTCCAGATCCACGCCGTCGCCCACGTCGACCAGGCCCTGGAACTCCTCACCGGTCTGCCCGCCGGCCAGCCGGACAAGGATGGCCTCTATCCCCCCGCCAGCATCAACGGCCAGATCCAGGAGCGCCTGGCCACCTTCTTCGCCGTCCGCCAGCAGATCAATCAGGCCAAGGGGGAAGAGGCGGATTGAGGCGAATCCTCAATCCAGGTCGCCCTCCACCAGCCTTTTGATCGTGCGGATCGGCAGGTAGAGTTTCAGCCCATCATCGGTCAGGGGGATAAACCCGAAGCGGCGATAAAACGCTACGGCTTCCGGTTTACTGTTCACGATGACGCATTGCACGCCGATGGTATCGGCGGCGCGCAGGGCTTGCCGGAGGGCGTGGATCAGCAGATGGGAGCCGATGCGCAGGCCGGATTCCCGCGCTCGTCGGTCGCTCGCCAGGCGTCCGATCAGCACGGCGGGTACCGGGTATCTTGGCAAGCGGCGGGCAAGGCTTTCAGGCAATTCCCCGTGGCTAAGGGAAGCCGCCGAGAGAGTGTAATAGCCCAGCACCTTGCCATCGCTCGCCTCCGTGACGTACACCTGCGCCAGATGGTGGCGTTGACTCTGGCTTGCGTATCGCCGCAGGTAGTCGTCCAGCGCGGCGTGGCCACAGTCAAAGCCCCCTCGTTCATGGCGGCGGGGGTCGAAGGGGACGATCCTCACTCCGGTTCCATGTCCCGGTAGTCGCGCCAGGCGACTTTTAGAACGTCATTCGGTTCGGGGGGGGCGTTCAGCGTGGCTACGAACCGCTGCCACTCCCCGGCATTCAGCGAGAAGTGCTGATGACTGCTGAGAATCTCCCGCGCCTTGTCCAGGGCGGCGTTCAGCACCAGGCCGGTTAGGCTGTTGCCGCTGATCTCAGCCGCCTGCAGCAGCAGGTGTTTGGCGTTGGCAGGCAGGCGAATGTCGAATCGCTCCATGGCTTCGGGCATGTTGGGCTCCATACGGTTTATGTCCGTACAAGTATACATGCTGGAGCGCTCGATTCCAATTCAGGCCAGGCGCGAGAAGATGCTTATCCACTCGGCTGGCCAGCGCGCCGACTTCCCCGCATAGGGCAGGTAAAGAAAAGATGCGATGGCATCGCACCTTTTTGGTAAGCGCGATAGAAGTACCGAATCAGAATCAGGTTGCTACGGCTAAACCCCTTTTTTTGATGTTACTAATGGACCTTGCCGAAGGTGCAGCGCTGTATCCTAACGCGGCCGCCGCACGGCCATGACATCCGGGATCATACGCAGCCGGTTGATGAGATGCTCAAGCTGGTCCATGTCGTGGACCTCGGCGGTGAAGCGCATGGTGGCGCGGTCGGTGGTGCGGTCGGTGCTGGTGTTGACACCGAGGAGGGTGATGTCGGCGTCGGAGAAGACGGCGGAGATGTCGCGCAGCAGGCCCTTGCGGTCGGCGGCGACCAGGAGGATGTCGACGGGATAGGCGGCTTGGGTCCCGGCCAGGCTTCCGGATTGAGTCCCGGCCTGGGCCCCGCCTGGGGTCCCACCTTTAGCCAGGTCCCGCGCCCAGGACACCTCCATCAGCCGGGCGGGCTCGGCGGCGGCCAGTTGGCGCAGGTTCTCGCAATCGCGGCGGTGGATGGTCAGGCCCCGGCCACGGGTGATGTAGCCGCGGATGGGGTCCCCCGGCACCGGCTTGCAGCAGTGGCCGAAGTGGGACATGAGATCGTCGATGCCCGCCACCACCACCTCCGGGCGCCCCCGACCCGCGGGCGGGGCGCGGCGCCGCCGCTCGCGCTTGCGGCTGACGAGGTCCTCCGGGACCAGTTCCTCCCGCTCCCTCTCCGCCGGGGCGGTCAGTTCACCAATCTGGCGGGCGACCTGACCCACCGCCACGTCGCCGCGGCCGATGGCGGCCAGCAGGTCCTCGCCCTTGAGGAAGTTGTAGCGCTGGGCGATAGGTTCCAGGGGCTGAAGGCGGATCTCGATGCCCAGGCGCGTCAGTTCCTTGTCCAGCAGGGCGCGGCCTTCCGCCAGGTAGCGGTCGAAGTCCTGCTGCTTGAACCACTGGCGCACCCGGTTGCGCGCCCTGGCGGTCATCAGGTAACCCTGATGGACGCTCAGCCAGTCGCGGCTGGGGGTGGCGTTCTTCTGGGTGATGATCTCGACGGTCTGGCCGCTGCGCAGGGTCTGGTTGAGGGGGACGATGCGGCCATCGACCTTGGCCCCCCGGCAGCGGTTACCAATCTCGGAGTGGATGGCGTAGGCGAAGTCCAGGGGGGTGGCGCCGCGTGGCAGGTCGATGACCTTGGCCTGGGGGGTCAGGACATAGATGTGGGCCGGCTCGAACTCGGTCTTGAAGCGCTCCAGGAAGTCGGCGTCGTCCTCGCCCTCGTTGAGCAGCTCCATCCATTGGCGCATCCACACCAGGCGGCGCTGGAAGGCGTCGTCCGAGCCCTTGCTCTCCTTGTAGGCCCAGTGGGCGGCGACGCCCAGCTCGGCGTGGCGGTGCATGTCCCAGGTGCGGATCTGCACCTCCAGGGGCTTGTCCTCGGGTCCCACCACGGCGGTGTGCAGGGACTGGTACAGGTTGCCCTTGGGGGTGGCGATGTAGTCGTCGAACTCCTTGGGGATGTGGCGCCAGAGGCCATGGACCAGGCCCAGGGCGGCGTAGCAATCGGCCACCGTATCGACCAGGATGCGCACCGCGCGCAGGTCGAAGATCTGCTCGATGTCCACGCCCTTGCGCTGCATCTTGCGCCAGATGCTGTGGATGTGCTTGGGGCGGCCGGTGATCTCGGCCTTGACTCCGGCCTCGGCGAACTTGGCCTTGAGCAGGGCGATGACGTGGGCGATATAGGCCTCGCGCTCGGCACGCTTGTCGCCAAGGAGCTGGGCGATACGGCGGTAGGCCTCCGGCTCCAGGAAGCGCAGGGCCAAGTCCTCCAGTTCCCACTTGATCTGCCAGACGCCCAGACGGTTGGCCAGGGGGGCGTGGAGGCGCCGGGTATCGCTGGCGAGCTTGCGCTGCCGGGCCTCGTCCAGGCCCTTCATGCATCGCATGAGATGCAGGCGCTCCGCCAGCACCACCAGCACCACGCGCACGTCCTCGGCAATGCCGAGCAGGAGGCGACGCAGGTTTTCCTCGTGACGCTCCTGGGCCTTGCCGGCGATGACCGCCTCGACGTTGGCGAGCTGACCGATCTGGCGCAGATCCCCGACCATGCGCGCGATCGCGGGGCCGAAGCGCCGGGCCAGTTCGTCCTGACTCAGCACGCCCCGTTCCAGACAACCGTTGAGCAGCGCGGCAATGAGGGTGTCGGCGTCCAGGCGCAGCCCCGCCAGGATATCGGCGGTGGCGAGGCGATAGCGGACTTGCGTCTCCCCCGTCTCCAGGGTCTGGCGGCCCCGGCAACCCAACAGCAGGTTGCAGGCGTCGCGCACCCGGACCCGGTCGGCCTCGGGATAGCGGTCGGAGAGGGCCGCCAGCCAGTGCTCGACCACCGCCGGATCGTCGGCCTGGTCGTCGGGGAGGTTGTAAACCGAGGTCACCATTAGCAGAGAGTCAGCAGCCTGAGAATCGGTCGCGGGCAAGGTTTGGCCGGATCTGGATCTTCACCAGGCACGTACACCTATCTTTTCAACGCGATGGCAAGTATTCATCCCTGTTGGTCCGTGTTGATCCGTGGCTCGGTTACCCAGTCTGCCGGGCGATGAGGGGCCGAGGTTATGATCCTGGCCCCTGCCCGCCGTCAACCTCGGAACCAGGATTGGCTATCAATCCAGGACATGACTCACCAAGCCGTCCGCCAGCTTGGGCTCGAACCAGGTGGACTTAGGGGGCATGACCTCCCCGGCGTCGGCGACGGCCATGAGCTCGGTCATGCGGGTGGGGAAGAGGGAGAAGGCGACGCGGTAGCGGCCTTCGTCCACGGGTTTGACCAGACCCTCCAGGCCGCGGATACCACCGACGAAGTTGATGCGCTCGTCCCGCCGGGGATCGACGATGCCGAGGATGGGCTCGATGAGGTTGTCCTGCAGCAGGCTCACGTCCAGCCGGCCCACGGGGTCGTCCCACGGGATGCGCCGCTCGTCCAGGGTCAGGCGGTACCAGGCACCATCCAGGTACATGCCGAACTCGGCGGTCTTGGCCGGCTTGACCGGTGTGGGGCTGGGTTCGACCTGGAAGGGCACCGCCACGCGGCGCAGGAACTCGTCCCGGTCCAGGCCGTGCAAGTCCGTCACCAGGCGGTTATAGTCCATGATCCGCATCTGGTCGTGGGGGAAGATGACGGCCAGGAAATAGTTGTAGGCCTCCTCCCCGGTGTGGGCCGGGTTGGCGGCCCGGCGCGCCGCGGCGACGCGGGAGGCGGCGGCGGAGCGATGGTGACCGTCGGCCACGTAGAGGGCGGGCAGGGCCTCGAAGGCCGTCGACAGCAACCGGATGAGGTCGCCATCCCGGACCACCCAGATCTGGTGGCGGACCTCGCCGGTGGCGCGGATGTCCACCGCGGCTTCGCCCTGACTGACGGCGGCCAGGACCGCGTCGATGCGCGACGTGGCCCGGTAGACCAGAAAGACCGGACCGGTCTGGGCGTCCAGGACGTCGATCTGGCGCACCCGATCGTCTTCCTTTACCGGCCGGGTGAATTCGTGTTTCTTGATGCGCTCCTGGTCATAGGCCGTCACCGAGGCGACGGCCACCAGACCGGTCTGGACATGCTCGCCCATGGTCAGGCGGTAGACGTAGTAGCAGGGGGCCGGATCCCGCTCCAGCACGCCCGCCACCAGCATGGCCTCCAGGTTTCCCCGCGCCTTGGCATAGACCGCCGGGGCATAGGGGTCCGTGTCCGCGGGCAGATCGACCTCGGGGCGGGAGATGTGCAGAAAGCTCCAGGGCCGGCCCGCCACCATGGCGCGGGCCTCATCGGTGCTCATCACGTCATAGGGGGGCGCGGCGACCTCAACCGCGCGGCCGGGGGCCGGACGCAGGCCGGCGAAGGGCTTGATCAGGGGCATGAGGACAGGGTTCCAAGGGGTAGGAGGATGGGAAAGGGGGCGGCCACGACAACAACCTAACCGTCACCAGGGGGTCTTACCGCGCCCCTGATGATGACCGTCATTGGGGATGGCCTTCACGCGAACCGTCATGAAGGGGCGCGCCACCCTCCTGAATATGAAAGACTTTGTTATAGCTTTCACGCAAACTCTGATGAGGTGGCGCGCCACACCCCTGATGGTGACAGACAGGGCTGGTGACTGTCACGCTAACGCGGCGGCGGCGCGTAGAGCAGACCGCCGTCATTCCACAGGGCATTGAAGCCACGTTTGGCCTTGAGCGGCGACTGATCACCCAGGTTGCGCGCGTAGATCTCGCCATAATTGCCCACCTGGCCGATGACCCGCGCCACCCAGTCCCGATCGATCCCCAGGTTCTTGGCGACCTGGCCCTCGACATCGAGCAGCAGGCGGGTATCGCTGGCCTGGGCGTCGCTCATGGCGCGCTGGACGTTACGGGAGTCGATACCCAGTTCCTCGGCGTCGATCAGGATAAAGAGGGTCCAGCGCACCAGGTCGAACCAGCGGCCATCGCCCTCGCGCACCGCCGGGCTCAGGGGCTCCTTGGAGATGATCTCGGGCAGGACGCGGTGGTCCTGACCCTTCTCCATTCCGGCCCGCAGGCCATGCAACTGGAGGTGATCGCTGGTCAGGACCTGGCATTCACCCGCCAGATAGGCCTTGGCGGCGGCGCCCATGTCGGGGAAGAGCCGCAGGTCGAGGTCCATGCGATGACGGTCGAAATAGCGTCGGACATGATCGGCGCTGGTCGAGCCCTCCAGGGCGCAGACCCGCTTGTCATCGAGTTCCAGGGCGCTGAGGATGCCGGTATCGCGCCGGACCAGGAACCCCTGGCCATCAAAGAGCAGGATGCCGACGAAGCTGATCCCCGCGCTGACGTCCCGCTCCAGATTCCAACTGAAGTTGCGCGCCAGCAGATCCACCTCACCCTGGGCCAGGGCCACCGGGGCGGCGGCGACGGTCAGGGGGACAAACTCCACCTTATCCTTGGACCCGAGGGCGGCGGCGGCGACGGCGCGGCAGAAATCGACGTCCATGCCACGCCAATGGCCGGCGGGGTCCTTGAGGGAAAGGCCCGGCGCCTCACCGTTGACGCCACACTTGAGCGAACCGCGCGCCTTGACGCTTTCCAGGGTCCCGGCCAGCAATGGCTGGCTCAGGGCCAGAGTCAGGGCGAGGATCGACAACGACCGGACGACATGTCTCATAAGAATGCTCCTGAACCAAAGGGGAGGGTAACCACCTTACCCTGGCGGTCAACCGGGACTACCAGCGCATCAGCACCCACTGGGGCACCTGGGTAGCCGCGGGGCCGGTGCCACTGTTCCAGGACAGGTCACCGGAGCCATCCTGGTCGACCAGGTAATAGGGCGCGCCGACGCTGGGCGTGATCCTAACCTTGTAGAGGCGGCCATTGATCCGGTACTCCTGGACGGTACGATTCTCATGCTCCCGCAGGGTGACATCCGGGGCCAGGTCGGACTCGTGCAGGCTCAGATCAAGTCCGGCGACCTGGCTGGCAAGGCCCCCCAGCGGCAGCGCCAGGGCGGCGACCAGCAGGGGGAAGGGCGGGATGAGGGAATGGGGCATGGGGCGCGGCCCTGGGCAGCAGGAAAAACGCGCCTATGGTAGCAGGAAGGTCTTCTGGATGCCCCCGGGGATCGGAAGAGGACCAGAGGGGACGGAGGGGCCAGGCGTCAGCCCTTGCGCTCGTCGTATTCGGTCCGGGAGCCGGTCTGATCCCAGGCGAAGGTGCAGTCCAGATGGGCCAACACCGCCGCCAGGCCCGACTCACCATCCTCGATCATCACGCTCACGGGCGGACGCCGACCGAATTTGCGATTGCCGCGCTTGATCCACAGCGAACGCATCTCGGGGTTGCGGGGGAAATAAGTGCCCAGGGCGTGCTCGATCCGGGCGAGATAGCCCAGCCGGCGGTTCACCGCCGCCTCATCTGGAAAGGCCTCCTGCTCGACGAAGCGCGGGACATGGCGAGCCTTGACGGAGTCCGGCAGGGCCAGAAGGGTGAGGATGTCGCTCGCCCCCAGACCCCAGTCTTGGCACAGGGCCATGATGTGGCGCGTGGCCTCCATGCGCTCCTCGGGGGTGAGAACGGGGGTCAGGGGCAGGGCTGTGGTCATGGGTGGTTCCGTCGTGGGAGCGGCCGCGGTATCCGGCCTATGATGCGCCAAAGTTGAGTACGCGGCCGGGTAATTCAAGCCGGGGTGGATCGGGAGGTAGGTCGGAAGGGGTCGGCGGGGATGTTCCGCCCGCAATATGCGCGGTATCCGCCGGCGCGGCGACTCAGCGCATCAGCCGCTGGATACGCATCACCCGCGGAACCTGCCGCAGCCGTCGCATGAGGCGGGCCAGATGGGGCCGGTCGCGGACCGTGACCAGGAAGTCCAGGCTGGTGTTGTGGCCATCACGCTCCCGGGACTGGATGTTCTCGATATTGGAGCCCAGCTCGGCGATCGCGGCCGCCAGGCTGGCGAGGACGCCCCGTTGGTTGCCGACATCGACCCGGATCTCGGTGACGAAATCACCGCTGGGTTCACTCGACCATTCCAGGTCGAGCCACTGGTCCTTGTGGCGTTGGAAATCGCCCAGATTGCGGCAGCCCTGACGATGAACGACGATGCCCTTGCCCGGACTGAAGAGCCCGGCGATGGGGTCGCCGGGGATGGGCCGGCAGCAACGGCCATAATTGACCACCATGCCCTCGGTGCCCTTGATCGCCAGCCTGGGCCCCTTGCCCCGTTCCCCCGCCCCCGTGGCCTCGGCGGCCTCCTCGCCCATGAGCCGCCGCACCACCAGCACCGGCAGGCGATTGCCCAGCCCTACCTCCACCAGCAGGGTGGCCAGGTCGGGCAGCGCGGCCCGCTCCAGATAGGCCGTGACCTGGGCCGCCGGCAAGCGCTCCAGGTCCAGGCCCTGCCCCGCCAGTTCGGCGTTGAGCAGACGCCGCCCCAGGGCCTCCGCCTCCTGGCGTTGCAGGTTCTTCAGATAGGCGCGGATGTTGGCGCGGGCCTTGCCCGTCACCACGAAGTTCAGCCAGCCGGCATTGGGCATGGCCCGGGGGGCGGTGATGATCTCCACCGTCTGACCACTGCGCAGGGGGGTGCGCAGGGGGGCCATGCGTCGGTCGATGCGCGCCGCCACGCAACGATTGCCCAGACCGGAGTGGATGGCATAGGCGAAGTCCACCACCGTGGCCCCCACCGGCAGCACCTGGATATCGCCGCGGGGGGTGAAGACGTAGACCTCGTCGGGGAAGAGATCGACCTTGACGTGCTCCAGGAACTCCATGGAATCCCCGGAGCCGCGCTGCATCTCCACCAGGCTGCGTAGCCAGTCCCCCGCCAGGGCCTGGGGGCTGACGCCCTCCTCACCCGCCTTGTACATCCAGTGGGCGGCGATGCCGCTCTCGGCGACGTGCTGCATCTCCAGGGTGCGGATCTGGATCTCGATGGGGACGCCCTGGGGCCCGAAGAGCAGGGTGTGCAGGGACTGATAGCCATTGTTCTTGGGGATGGCGATGTAGTCCTTGAAACGCCCGGGGATAGGCTTGTAGAGGTTGTGCGCCACGCCGAGGACCCGGTAGCAGGTGTCGATGCGGTCGACGACGATGCGGAAGGCGAAGACGTCCACCACCTCCTCGAAGGCGCGCTGCTTGTTGCGCATCTTGCAGTAGATGCCGAAGAGGTTTTTCTGGCGGCCCACCACCTCGGCTTGGATGCCGGCCTGGGACAGGCGATCCCGCAGGGCGGTCTCCACGTCCGCCACCAGGGCCTTGCGCGTACCCCGCGCCCGTTCCACCGCCCGTTGCAGCAGAAAACGGCGCCAGGGCCAGCGATGGGCGAAGGCCAGTTCCTCCAGTTCCGCCCCGATCTGGCGGATACCCAGGCGGTTGGCGATGGGGGCGTAGATCTCCAGGGTCTCGCGGGAGATGCGGCGGCGCTTCTCCGGGGCCATGATCCCCAGGGTGCGCATGTTGTGCAGCCGATCGGCGAGCTTGATGAGGATGACCCGGATGTCCTTGGTCATCGCCAGCAGCATCTTCTGCAGGTTGGCCGCCTGATTCTCGGCCTTGGTGGGGAAGTCCAGGCGGGTCAGCTTGCTGACCCCGTCCACCAGCTCGGCGATCTCCTCGCCAAAGAGGGCCGCCACCGATTCCCGGGAGTGACCGGTATCCTCGATGACGTCATGGAGGATGGCCGCCATCAGGCATTTGTAGTCCATGCGCATCCCGGCCAGGATGCGCGCCACGGCGACGGGGTGCTCGATGTAGGGCTCGCCGCTTTTGCGCGTCTGGCCGGCATGGGCCTCGGAGCCGAGCTGATAGGCGCGGTAGACCTCGCGGATCTGTTCCGGGGTCAGGTAGGATTCGAGATAGACGCAGAGGTCCTCGATCTGGAAGCGCGGCTTTTCCACCGGCGCCAGTTCGCTGACCGGGGGGAGCGTGGGGGACACCAGGGCCTGGATCATCGACGCGGTGCCCGTTGGGTAGCGGCGCCATCCGCCGGGTGGCGGACCGCCGTCAGGATCAGCCGGGCAAACCGATTTCCCGCCCGCGCCCGCTCAAGGGCCCGGGACCCACGGCGCCAGCCCGGGGGCCTACTCGTCGCCGCCCAGTTCAGCCGCCAGTTCCGCGGCAATCCGCATCTCCAGGGAGCGCTCGGCGCGGCGCTGCTCGCGCTCCCGCTCCACCACCTCCACCGCCTCCTGGGTGAGGACGCCATCGGCGATCTCGCGCAGGGCCACCACCGTGGGCTTGTCATTGGCCCAGGGGATCAGGGGTTCGACGCCATTGGCCAGTTGCCGCGCCCGCTTGGTGGCGAACAGCACCAGATCGAAGCGGTTATCGACATGATCGAGGCAATCCTCGACGGTAATGCGTGCCATGAGTGGGAATGACTCCGTATGCGTGATTGATGATTAAGGTTAGCAAAAGCCCGCCAGGCAAGCGACGGGCGCGATGGTTAGGGGCCATCGGGCGGACGATCACTCCGCCAGCAGGCCCACCAGCAGCCCCCGCCAGCGGCTGGCGCCATGGGCCAGGCGCAGGCGCTCGGCCCGGATCAGGCATGCCAGGTCCTCGAGGGCCGTCTTGAACCGATCGTTGACCACCAGATAATCGTACTCGTCGTAGTGGGTCATCTCGTCCCGGGCCTGGCGCATGCGCCCGGCGATGACCGTCTCGCTGTCCTGGCCCCGCCCGCGCAGCCGGCGCGCCAGTTCGGCGGCGGACGGCGGCAGGATGAAGATCGTGACCGCGTCGGGGAACCGCGCCCGCACCTGCCGGGCCCCCTGCCAGTCGATCTCCAGCAGCAGGTCCTGACCCGCGGCCAGGGCCTCCCGGACCTTGGCCTCGCCGGTGCCATAGCGATTGCCAAAGACCTGGGCATGTTCGAGAAAGGCCCCCGCCGCGATCATGGCCAGGAAGTCGGCCTCCGCGACGAAGTGGTAATGGACGCCATCGGTCTCCCCCAGCCGGGGCGGACGCGTGGTATGGGATATCGCCAACCCCAAGGTGGGTTCCCGCTCACGCAAGGCTTTGACCAGGCTGGTCTTGCCGGCGCCGGACGGCGCGGAGATGACGAAAAGGATGCCTTCGCTCATGTAACCCGTGCCCAAAAAGTGGGGAGCCAAGTCGAACCCCGGGGCCCCTGGTCTGGGGTCCCGCGCCGGACCTGTCGCTCGTAGGCCGGCAAGTATACCCTTCGCCAAACGATTTTCCGTGATTACCGCAGCCTGGGGATCAAGAGGCGTGCGCGGGGTTGTGGCAGAGAAATCATTCCCCCCTTCCGCTGCCTGGGCTGGCGTAGATAGCACAAGCCGATGATTCTCTTGCTCCCTCTCCCCTATCGTAAGAGGGTTGGGGAGAGGGGCAGAACGGTTAGGCGGTGGGATCATCACTGGGCAAAACGCCAATCCCGCCCCCGCACGAGGCGGGAAATCAGCCGTCAGCGATGATCGGGGCTGACTTATAATTACCGACATGCATCCTCGTCTCGGAGTTATTGCCATGTTCGAGATCCCCACCCCTCGCGTTCTCCTGGCAGGCCTGGTGTTCCTGGCCCCGCCCTTTGCCCTGGCCCAGACTCCCGCCGCTCCCGGCTATGCTGCCCCCGGCTATGGACCCGCGCCCGCTGCACCGCCGATGCAGGGCTATCTCCCCCCGCCGCCGGACTTTCCCGCCCCTCCGGGTTTCACGGGCCCTGGGGGCTACGATTTTCAGCCCCCGCCCCCACCTGACTTCTCCGCTCCCCCCGGCCTGGCCGCCCCGGAGCGCGGGATGCCGGGTCGTCTCGGGGGTCCCCTGCGCTTTAACCAGTCCATCACCGCCGAGGGCTATGTCTTGGAGATCCCCCTGGAGGGTATGAAGCCCGAAGAGATCCAGGTCGACGTCCAGGGTCGTTCCCTGCGCATCTCCCGGGATACCTCCACAAGGACCTCCCGCGAGGACAACTTCGACGACGGCCGGGGTTACCAGCGCAGCTACAGTTTCTCCAGCGGCCGGACCAGCCGCCGCCTCCCCCTGCCCCCGGACGCGGATGGCGCCGCCCTGCAGCGCCAGGATAGTGCCGACCAGGTCCGCATCCTCATCCCCCGTCGTCAAGGCGGATAACCCCCTCCGGAATCATGTCAGCGCCATGCCCGAACGCTACGCCACCCCCCAGGACGCGGAAGACGCCTTTTACGACGCCATCGACGAGCGTGACGCGGAACGCCTGCGCGGCGTCTGGGAGGACTCCCCGGACATCGCCTGCCTGTTGCCCATGCAGCCGCTGCTCCACGGCGACCAGGTCCACGAGGCCTGGGCGCCGCTCTTTGGCGGCGACTTCCACCTCGACATCCAGGTCACTCACATCCGCTGGCTGCAGGCGGGCGACCTGGCCATCCACTACCTGGAGGAGCGGGTCACGGTCCCCGGCCGGCCGGCCCAGCCGCCGGTCCTGGCGACCAACATCTACCGCCGTGGTGCCGAAGGCTGGCGCCTGATCCTCCACCAGAACTCCCCCGCCCCCCCGCCCCCCGGGCCCTTCCCCGGCATGCCCCCCGGGCTCATGCCTGGTCTCGAGGGCTGATGCGCGTCAGCCTCCAGGCCCTGGGCTGTCGGCTCAACGAGGCGGAACTGGAGACCTGGGCCCGGCAGTTCCAGCAACTCGGCCACCAGGTCAGCGCCGATGAGCAGGACGCCGATCTGGTGGTGGTCAACACCTGTGCCGTCACCCAGGAGGCGGTGCGCAAGTCGCGCAAATTGCTGCGCCGCGCCCAGCGCGCCAACCCCCGCGCCAAGCTGGTGGTCAGCGGCTGCTTCGCCACCCTGGAGACCCAGGCACTGGCCGCGGAGGGCGGCATTGACCTGCTGGTCCCCAACCGGGACAAGGACCGTCTGGTGGCGATCGCCGCCGCCGAACTCGACCTGCCGACCATGCCGGTCACCGCCCTGGCCGCCGACGCCAACCCCCTCTTCGCCCGCGGTCGCCAACGCGCCTTCGTCAAGGTCCAGGATGGCTGCCGCTATCGCTGCACCTTCTGCATCGTCACCCTGGCCCGGGGGGATGAGCGCAGTCGCACCATCGCGGAGGTGGTGGCGGAAATCAACCGGGCGACGGCGGAGGGGGTTCAGGAGGTGGTGCTCGCCGGGGTCCACCTCGGCGGCTGGGGCAGCGACCTGGGCCTGGGGCTGGACGACCTGGTGGCCGGCGTCCTGGCCAACACCGATCTCCCTCGCCTGCGCCTGGGGTCCCTGGAGCCCTGGGAACTGCCGGAGCGCCTCTGGGACCTCTTCGCCAACCCGCGGCTGATGCCCCATCTCCACCTGCCCCTGCAGAGCGGCGCCGACAGCGTCCTGCGGCGCATGGCCCGGCGCTGCCGCACCGGGGAGTTTGCCGCACTTGCCGCCCAGGCCCGGGAGCGGGTGCCGGGCATCAACCTGACCACCGACCTCATCGTCGGCTTCCCCGGCGAGACCGACGCCGAGTGGCAAGAGAGCCTGGAATTCGTCCGCCAGATCGGTTTTGGCCAGATCCATATCTTTCCTTACTCCCCCCGCCCCGGCACCAAGGCCGCTACCCTGCCGGACCAGGTCCCCGCCACGGTCAAACGGGCGCGCAGTCAGCAACTGCACGAGCTGGCACGACGCCTGAAGGGCGAGACCCTGGACCGCCGCCTGGGCGCGGAGGCCACCCTCCTGGTGGAAGGCCACCATGGCGGTGATCCCGCGGGTGATTGGTTCGGCTATACCCCGGACTATCTCCCGGCGCGCCTGTCGGCGACCGCGACCCCGGATCTGACCAACCGCCTGCTGCGGGTTAGCCTTACCGGCCGCCATGCCGACGGTGAAAGCCTGGTCGCGACCCCACTCCCCGCTCGGGCCGCCAGGCCGGTCACCCGCCGGCCCGCACCCTAATGCCGATGAGGGTTGGCGCCTGGCTTGCGCGTGTCACCAGGATGGCCCATCCACGTGGCCTAGCGGCCCTGAACCCGGGATGAGGACCGCCCCGCCCCTCGCGCTGGCCGCGAGCATCGCCCGACGCTTTCGTCTGGAGGCGGAGGAACTCGAGGTCAGCCCCCTGGGCCGGGGGCTGATCAACGACAGCTTTCTGGTGCGGACCGCCACCGGCCGCTGGGTCCTGCAACGCCTCAACGGCCAAGTCTTCCCTGATCCCGAGGGGATCATGGCCAATCTCGCCCGGCTTGATGCCCACCTGGCCCGCCAGCCACGGCTCGACCTGGTCTGGCCGACCCTCAGAACCGTGGTCAGCGGCGCCACCTGGACCCGTGATGAGGCCGGCGCCACCTGGCGGATGATGAGCCACCTGCCCGGCGAGCCCCTGACGGCGATCACGACCCCAGGTCAGGCGGCGGAGGTCGGCCGCCTGCTGGGTGAGTTTCATCGCGCCGTGGCGGACCTGGAACCGGCGCACTTGCGGGTCACCCTCCCCGGCTTCCATGTCACCCCCGCCTATTTGCGCCAGTTCGATCGGGTCCTGGCGGCGGGAGTCCCTCCCCAGGTCCAAGGAACGGAGGCGTCGCGATCAGACCCTGACCTGGAAGAGGCCCTGGACTTCCTCGCCCGCCGGCGGGAGGGCCTGGCCGAGGTGGAGGATGCCCGCCAGGCGGGCCTCATCCCGGAACGGGTGGTCCACGGCGATCCCAAGCTGGACAATCTGCTGTTCGACGCCACGGGGCAACGCGCCGTGGCCCTCATCGACCTGGACACCGTCCAGCCGGGACTGACCCTTCACGACATCGCCGACTGCCTGCGCTCCTGCTGCAACCGCCAGGGGGAGACGGCCCAGCCGGCCGCGATTGGCTTCGACCTCGCGGTCTGTCGTCCCCTGCTAGCCGCCTATGCCTCCGCTTCCCAAGGGCTCCTGAACCCCACCGAGATCGCCCTCCTCTATCCGGCGATCCGCCTCCTCCCCCTCGAGTTGGGGTTGCGCTTTCTCACCGATCATTTGCACGGCAATCGTTGGTTTCGTGTCACCGCGCCCGGCCAGAACCTGGCCCGGGCCAAGGTGCAGTTTGCGCTGGTAGCGGCGATCGAGCGCCAGGAGACACTGATTCGACAGGAGATCTCCGCCTGCTTTGGACAGCGTCCTGCCCAAAGATACTGATCCTGGGGTCTCGCGCAACTTGTCAGTGGCCCCCTGCCAGCGTCGCGCCCCCCGCGGTTGCTATCGGCGACGATCCTCCCCCTACTGCCAGCCCCGGTCTTGCGGTAAGATCGCACCACTTTTCGCGGTCGCGGCACGGCGAACGCAGGGAGTTGGCGGGCCTTATCCTCAATGGGGTCGACTTGCTCCGCTCGTTTAAACATTTGCTCCTCCGGAGCATCGGAGAACATCATGGGCATGGGTGGTATCAGCATCTGGCAGCTTCTGATCATCCTGGTGATCGTTCTGTTGCTCTTCGGCACCAAGCGCCTGAAGAGCATCGGTTCGGATCTGGGTAACGCGGTCAAGGGCTTCCGCTCGGCAATGAGCGACTCGGACAAGGAGGAGGAAGAACCCAAGCGTCTGGAAGAAGCTCCCCCTTCCACAGCCGCGGGCTCCCAGGGCGTCACAGGGGCACAATCCGGCCCCTCCGCTCAGCCCACGGCCCCCCGCACGGCAACCCAGGACCCTGGCACCAGGGTCGAGAACCGGGACCGCGCCTGACGCTCCACTGAAGACCCAGGCCAGGCCAAGGCTATGTTCGATATTGGTTTTCTTGAACTGGTCGTGATTGGCGTCGTGGCCCTCATCGTCGTGGGTCCCGAACGCCTGCCCCGGCTCGCACGTACCGCCGGCCTCTGGCTAGGACGGGCGCGCCGGACCCTGGCGACGGTGAAGGCGGAAATCGACAGCGAACTCAAGGCGGAGGAACTCAAGGAAATCCTGGCCAAGCAGGCCCGGGAGAACCCGCTGGAGACCCTCATCGAGATGCCCGCGACTCGCTCCCGGGATAACCCCGCCTCCGCCAGCGTCGAGGCGCGGGGCGACAAGGGCTCCGCCTCCGCCGATAAAAGCGGCTGAAGGCTCCAGCCTCCCGGCAAACCCCGCCCCTCCGCCGGGCCGGCCTGCTCCCCTTTACCATCGGATACGGCTTAGCCATGACAACGCCGGCTTACGACGAAGATCCGGGCCCGGAACAGCCCTTTATTTCGCACTTGATGGAGCTCCGCGACCGCCTGTTGCGCATGATCCTGGCTATCGCGGTCGCGTTCCTGGTCCTCTTTCCCTTCGCCAACGACCTCTACACCTTCGTCGCCGAACCCATCCGCGCCCAGTTGCCGGAGGGTTCGACCATGATCGCCACCCAGGTCGCCTCGCCCTTCCTCACGCCCTTCAAGCTGGCGCTGGTGGCGGCGGTCTTCCTTTCCATGCCCTACCTGCTGTTCCAGGTCTGGGGCTTCGTCGCCCCGGGCCTGTACCAGCACGAAAAGCGCTTCGCCCTGCCCCTGTTGGCCTCGAGTATTGCCCTCTTTTACTTGGGGATGGCCTTCGCCTATCTGGTAGTCTTCCCCCTGGTGTTCGCCTTCTTCGCCGCGACTACCCCCGACGGGGTGGCCCAGATGCCGGACATCAGCTTCTATCTGGATTTCGTCCTCAAGATCTTTTTCGCCTTCGGTGTCGCCTTCCAGATCCCCATCGCCACCATCCTCCTGGTGGCCATGGGGTTGACGACGGCTGAAAGCCTGATCGAGAAACGCCCCTACGTCATCGTCGGCTGCTTCGTTGTCGGCATGCTCCTAACCCCGCCGGACGTCATCTCCCAGACCTTGCTGGCCGTGCCCATGTGGATGCTCTACGAGGCCGGGATCTTCTTCTCCCGTTTCTTCCGCAAGGATGAGGCCGAGGAGACGGAGGAGCCGCTCCCGGCGGGTCCCGGGCCGGGGGCAGGACCCGGTCGGAGTCCCGCGGGCGGTCAGTCCGCCCCCGCGAGCACCGCTGAACCAACCGTGACCGCCGGGGGTGCCGATCCAGGCACGGCGGCCGCGGTGGGCGCTGGCCTGGCCAGCGTGGCGGCAGCCAGCCGCGGTGGGACCGCGGAGGGTGCGGAGCCAGCATCAGCCTCCACCGCATCTTCGGCGACGGGTTCAGCCCCGTCGTCATCCGCCACGGGGGGCCAGACCGCCACCCCGGGATTCGCCCCGGGAGAGGTCGTCATCGGCGCGGACATCGACGGTGGCGATCCCTTCGCTCCCGGTCGCTTCGTCCCCTTGACCCCGGAGGAGATGGAGGCCGAACTCGATGCCATCGAGGCGGCGGAGGCGGCCCTTGACCCTCTGGCGGACCAGGCCGCCGACGAGGATCAGTCCGCCCACCCGACCACCCTCGACCCCATCGATGCCCTGCTGGAACGGGTCAAGGAGCTTCGCGAACTGGAAAACGAGGCCGGGGCCCGCCAACTCCTCTACCGGGTCCTGGCGGATGGCAATGAGTCCCAGCGCTTTGTCGCGATGAACATCCTGACGGAAATGGATCAGCCCTGAAACCCACCGAACCCCACGCCGTGGGACCATTCCGACCCACAAGGCCCTGGGCCGGAGCGCGATCACGCCGTGGATAGGGCAACAGGTATCCCAATCGGACGAATCCCCATTTAGTCCTTGGCCTTGCGGCGCGCCAGGGAAACGCCACCGAAGACGAGCCCCGCCCATGGCCTCCGCCACCCAACTCCATTACAAACAGAACCGGCTCAAGCAATTGCGGGCCTTTTGCCATGCCGCCCGCTCGGGCAGCGTCAGCGCCGCCGCGGATCAGATCTTCCTCAGCCAGCCCACCGTTTCCCTGCAAATTCAGGCCCTGGAGCGGGAATTCGACACCCTCCTGTTCGAACGCCGCGGCCCCAAGATCAAATTGACCCCCGCTGGGGAGGTCCTTTACGAACTGGCCCAGCCCCTGGTGGAGGGCATGGACAAACTCCACGAGACCTTCTTCAGCCACTGTGGACGCGTGGATCAGGGCACCCTGGACCTGGCTGCCGGCGAATCGACCATCCTCTACATCCTGCCGGAACCGATCCGGCAGTTCACCGCCAACCATCCCGGTATCGAGATCAAGCTGCACAATGTCACCGGCCGCGATGGGCTGGCGATGGTGCGGGCCGACGAGGCCGACCTGGCCGTCGGCTCGATGATCGAGGTGCCCGACGACATCACCTACCGCCCCTTCGTCACTTACCGCCCCAAGCTCATCACCCCCCTTGACCATCCCCTGGCGGACAAGACCAACGTGAGCCTACGGGACATTGCTCCTTACGGCCTCATCCTCCCCCCCAGCCACCTCAGCACCTGGCGAACCGTGGACCTGGTGTTCCGCCAGCACAACCTGGCGTACAAGGTCGCCATGGAGGCCGGCGGCTGGGAGGTCATCAAGAAATACGTCGAGTTCGGGCTTGGCATCTCCATCGTCACCGATGTCTGCCTCACGGGTCAGGAGCGACTGGCGGCCATCTCCCTGGAACAGTATTTCCCCAAACGCAGCTACGGCATCGTCCTGCGCCGTGGCAAGTTCCTCTCCCCCCAGGCCAAACGTTTCCTCGAGGTCCTGGATGCCAACTTCGCCGGCCAGGAAGTGGAGCCGCAACTCCAAGGCCCCCAGCATGGCGAATGGGAGGATGCCCACCTGGTGTGAGGGACCGAAAGTTCACCAGGGGATTTATCCGCCTGATTTCAGCGAACGTCGGTCAGGCTGAGGATTTACCCATCAAGGGATTGCCCACCCGACTTGATGGACCGGAGGTAAGATCAGCACAAAAGCAGGGGGCCTACGCTGATCGAAAGGTGGCCCGATGGGATGCGACTGGGGGACGAGCAGGGGGAGCTAAGGTATATTTACAGCTAACGCACTGATCAATAACCAATTTTTTATAGTAAATGGCGGAGAGAGAGTCCGCTGATACCCTGTTTTTCCTGTCTCCCATAGTACGCTAGGCCCTATATTTTCAGTTAGTTAGTATCCTATACTGTCTCTGTAGTCCACCCATAGCCAAATCCCATTGGGGGGCGAGTTGGGGGGCGAGTTTCAAACTGACAGAGATCGGAGGGCACCATGGGCAACCTAACTGCAAAGTTTTGTGACTCCGCCGCCGTGGGCACCCATGAGGATGGCGACGGGCTACGCCTTGTCGTCAGTCCCCGTGGGCGCCGCTGGTTGCTGCGGATCACGGTCAAGGGCAAGCGCCGCGAGATCGGTCTAGGGAGCTACGGCAAGCAACCCCCTGGTGTATCGCTGGCGGAGGCCCGGCGTGCGGTCTCAGAGCTGCGGGGCAAGGTTGCAGCCGGTCTTGACCCATTCGCGCCCGATACCCCGCCACCGACCACACCGACCTTTACCCAAGCCGCCGCCCGGTATATCCGCCAGCATCGGCGGGGATGGAGCAACCGGAAGCATGCCCGCCAGTGGGTCAGCACCCTCAAGACCTATGCCCGGCCGGTCATAGGCAAGATGACGGTGGACACGATTAAGACCGAAGACGTCCTGAGCGTGCTGTCTGGCATTTGGACCGATAAGAATGAGACCGCCAAACGAGTGCAGGGGCGAATCGAGAACATCCTAGACGCGGAGGCCGCCCTTGGCCACCGCCATGGCGATAACCCCGCCCGCTGGCGTGGCCACCTTCAGCGACTTCTCCCGGCGCCGCGCAAGGTCCAGAAGGTTCGCCACCAACCCGCCATGCCGTGGGCGGAGGTCCCCGCCTTCATCGCGGAGGTTGCCGAGCATACCGGGATATCAGCACTCGCCTTGCAGTGGCTGGTCCGCACCTGCACCCGCACCGATGAAACCCTAGGCGCCACCTGGTCAGAGATTGATCGGAGCGCGAAACTCTGGACCATCCCCGCCCATCGCATGAAGGCCCGGCGCCCACATGAAGTCCCCCTGACGGATGCCTGTCTGGCCGTTCTCGACAAGCTACCGCGCATGGCAGGGAGCGACTGGCTATTTCCCTCAGTTCAACAAGGCAAGCGCATGAGCAATATGAGCCTGCTGCAATTGATGCGAGGCATGGGTCATGGCGTGGGGGGCAATAAATCGGATTATGTCCCTCATGGTTTTAGGTCTTCATTTCGCCAGTGGGCCGGCGAGACCACCCCCCATCCGCGTGAAGTTATAGAACATTGTTTGGCACACGCTGTTGAGGATGCTACCGAGCGCGCCTATCAGAGATCCACCCTGCTATTGAAGCGCCGCAAAGTGATGGAAGATTGGAACGATTACCTAGACCGGCCGCCAGCAAAAATAATCCCGCTGGCACATCCGCACGGGACGGCAGAGACCAGCAAAGCATCCGCCTAGCAATCAATCATCTATCACCACACGCCCGGCCCCGCCGGGCTTTTTTTTGCCTGTGGATATTGCAATACGCTGATTATATTGGGTTTAAGTTATTGGGTTTTGTGGATGGCATTTGCTGAAAAAGGTTTTTTAACAACCTTGTCCACAGGCAAATTTCTAAACCACAAGATCTAGTGGTTGATGGAAAATAATTTAGGAATTTATGCTGTGTCTCACACGACCAAATATTTTTTTACTGTGGAGTGTTTCCCTATGTTGGACAAAGTTGCCCCCAAAATACTGCGCATGAATGAGGTCCTCCGAAAGACCGCATTTAAGAGCCGGTCTAGCATTTATGCCGCGATCGAAAACGGGAGCTTTCCCAAGCCAATTCGGCTAGGCGAAAAGGCCATTGGATTTATCGAGTCCGAATTGGATGAGTGGATATTGCGCAAAATCGCGGAGCGCGATACCGCCAATCCGCCGGTTACGCCGCCCGTCCGGCGTGGACGTGGGCGCCCGCGCAAGGCCATGGCCTAGGGAGGGCAGAGTCATGGCTGTAACCCTAGAGCGTCTGGCCCTGAGCCAATCCCGCCTGTCTGAATACTTCAGCGCCAAAGAGCTGGCGATGCAGATCGGTGGCGACCAAGACGCCTGGCCCCTGATACTGGTCAAGGAGCTGATTGACAACAGTCTTGACGCCTGCGAGGCCCACACCCCGCCCGTTATCGAGGTGGAGGTCCATGGCGATCACTTCCGCGTCTCCGACAATGGCCCCGGTCTGCCAGAGGATGTGCTGCTGGGGAGTCTCGACTATGGCCAGAGGATCTCCACCAAAGCCGCCTATGTCTCACCCACCCGTGGCCGGCTGGGCAATGCCCTGAAGGTCCTCTGGGCCGCCCCTTTCGTGGCGCATGGCGATGAGCCCATCACCATCGTGGTGGACACCCCGATGAATCGCCATAGCATCCATGTGAGCTATGACGCCATCCGCCAGACCCCCACCATCACCTGCACCCAGGAACCCCCGACCGTAAAAAATGGCACATCGGTCATGGTCCCCTATCCCTTGCTAGCTAGCTTGCTGGCGGATGGTGGCGATCGCGACTTTTTACGATGCTTCGCCGCCTTCGCCGCCGGCAACCCTCACACCACCCTCCGCTGGCAGATTGGCGAGGATCAAGGCGAGTATGCGGCCACCAACCCCGACTGGCGGAAATGGTCCGTCACCAAGCCCACCCCCGTTCACTGGTACACCCAAGACCAGTTCACCGCCTACATCGCCGCCCACCTGGCTAATGGCCATGAGGCCCTGACCCTCCGCCAGTTTGTGGCGCAATTTGCTGGCCTTTCGAGCACGGTCAAGCAAAAGGACGTGGTGGCGAACACCAAGACCGGCGCCACCCTGGTGGACCTGCTGAAAGACGGCAAGATCGACGGCGCCGCCGCCCAGCGCCTTTATGCGGCCATGAGCGCCGCTTCGACCCCACCTAAGCCCATGGCCCTAGGCATCATCGGCAAAGAGCATCTGGAGGCATGGATGAGGACTAGGGGCACGCTAATCGACTTTAGCTGTGACTATCGCAAGGCGACGATGGAATTAGACGGCAAGCCTGTGGTGATTGAGGTTGCCTTTGGGCTGTATCGGGACCTTGACCGCCTGGAGTTGGTGGAACTGGTCAACTGGTCAGCGCCCATTAGTCCCCCCTTCATTCTGAGCCATGCCCTGGAGGTCGCTGACATTGGCTACCGGGACCCCGCCGCCCTGGTCATTAGCGTGGCCATGGCGGATGCCCGTTTCAGCGATCACGGCAAGGCCCGCCTGGAGTTGCCAGGCGATATTCAGGTAAAGCTACATGAAATGATCGTGGCGACGGCCAAGATCTGGACCAAATACAAGTCCAAGCTGCGCCGCGAACAACAAGCGGATGCCCGGCGTTGGGAGCGGGAGATCGCCGCCACCCGCGATAAGGAATTGACGGCCAAGGCCGCCTGCCAGACCCCCGGCGTCATGAAGGCCGCCTATCTGAAAGCATCCGGCAATGGCCAGTATCCCGCCAATGCCAGACAGATCATGTATGCCATCCGGCCGGTCTTGATTGAATTGATGGGCAAAGAGCAGCCCTGGAAAAACGACTCCACCTTTACCCAAGGCATCCTGCCGGACTACATCACCGACCACCCCGATGAGACCGCCGATTGGGACGTGGTGTATGACGACCGCGGTCACTTTGATGAGCCCTATACCGGCCGCGGTATCGGGCTGGGCACGGTGGCAGTCAGAGACTACATCGGTAGTTGGGGCAAAAACGAGCCCTGCCCATCCATCGGTGGCTGGCAAGTGGAGCGCCTGGTCTCCACCGCTGGCCCCGCCAATCGCTTCCAATACGCCCTATTCATTGAAAAGGAGGGTTTTGCTTCCCTGTTGAAAGCAGCGAAGTTTGCCGAACGCTACGATCTTGCGATCTTCTCCACCAAGGGGATGAGCGTCACGGCCGCCCGGATGTTGGTGGAGGCCCTTAGCGAGGTTGACGTCACCATCCTGGCCCTACATGACTACGACAAGGCCGGCATTAAGATCCGGCATACCCTCTGCAATGACACCCGCCGCTATGCCTTCAAAACCAAGCCCAAGGTTATCGACTTGGGTCTCCGCCTGGAGGATATCGCGGCTATGCAATTGGACCCCGAGCCCGTCCTGTACGGCACGCGCATAAATCCGCGATTAGACATCCTGGCATCTGGGGGCACCCATGCCGATGCGAATTATCTAGTGCGAGGTGGCGGTCCTGGCGATTGGCAAGGCTATCGCGTTGAATTGAACGCCATGACTTCGGATCAATTCGTCACCTGGCTGGATAGCCGCCTAGCTGAGCTGTGTATCGAAAAGGTCATCCCGAGTGATGCGGTCTTGGCTAATGCCTATATCCGAGCGCAGCGATTGAAAAGGTTGGAGCGCGAGGTCTCCACCATCATCGCCGCTATCAATGCCGAGCCCATCATCATCCCGCCCGACCTGTTTACCCAAATCAGCGATGAATTAGACCTGCTACCGGGGCAGAGTTGGGATGCCGCCATCGCCGCCTTGGTTGAGGGCGATACGGCAACCGACCCGCCCATTAAAAATCCCGCCCCCGTGCCACCGGGAGCGGGATCAAGTGAGACCATCATCTCTGCCAACCCTGGAGGGCTGACCCCATGAATCATAGCACTATACCGCTGAGCCGGTCTGCGGGGGGGCATAACAATACCGCCCTGACCCCGTGGGCGCCCACCTTCGAGGAACTGGCGGAGGCCCTGAGCAAGCCGACCGTGGGCGCCAAAGACGGGAGTTATTTCGTCAGAGGCCCGACAAACGGCACCGCCATCCGCGCCGATGAGCATATCCCTGAGGCCAATCTGGTCATTCTCGACGGCGATAAGCGGATCGACACGGAGACAGGCGTTAGCGAGTCCGGCGCCCCCCATCCCCTGCTGGTCCATGAGGCCCTGCGGGATGAGGATATCAACCACATCATCTATACGTCTCACTCGCATGGGGGCAACAAGGGCAACCGCTGGCGAGCCGTGATACCGGCGCCGCTGGGGGGCGACCATAGCGCCCTGATGGCGACGGTGGACCATCTTATTGGCATCCTGCACCGCGCCGCCGTGCCCGTGGCGCCTGCGAGGGAGAACTATAGTTGGGCACAGGCATGGTATTTCCCCCGAGTCAGAGACTCCGGCGCCGAGTTTTTGACCTATGCCCATGACGGGGGCGAGACCCTGGACGTGGCCACCATCCTGGCACAGTGGCACCGGGAGGCCCCGTTACAGCCGGACGTGGCGCCCGACAAGCCGCGTCACCAGTCTGCTGATAGTCTGATTGGCCGCTACGTTGCCGAGCATGGGACCCCCCAGGAAATGGCCCAGCGCCTGGAGGCCGCTGGCTATCTACTCAAGAGCGCCCACACCCTTAACGGCGCCCCCTGCTACCGCTACCTGCACCCCCGGAGCCAGACCAGACAAGCCGGCGTGCTACTGTTCAAGGCCCGCACCGGCATCTGGCGCGTGGTCAGTCACCATGGGGATTATGACCCCTTGGCCGCTATCGACCCCAAGACCGGCAAGGTCCTGGCCCATGACGCCTTCGACGTGCACCGCCTGTTGGATCACGGTGGCGACCTGGCCAAGGCCCTGAAGGCGATCGACCCGCGCCCGGTCATCCGTGTGTACGGTGGCAGTTTGCGCAGCAATGCCACCCAGGCTATTCGCGCCTTGGGGAAGCAGTCTCCGCCCGTGGTTTACCAGAGGGGAAGCATCCTCACCCGCGTGGCGCACCTGCCAGAGACGACCGAGCTGATGGGTATGTGGATACCCAGGGGCACGGCTACCCTGGTCACTCTAAACCCGGTAGACACCCGCCTAAGGCTGGCGGATGCCGCCCGGTTCGAGCGAGCGATCACCGAGAACGGCGCAGTGGTCTGGACCGAAGCCGACCCGCCTGGTCCCCTGGCCCAAGCCATCCTCAGTGCCCAAGGGGAGTGGGGCAGCATCCCCGTGCTGACCGCCATCGCGGAGGCCCCCGTCATCCGTCATGACGGCAGTCTCTTCGACCAACAAGGCTATGATCCCCAGACCCGCCTTTACTGCGAGGGCCGGTCTCCGCGGCTAGCAGTCCCCGACCATCTTGATCTGGAGGCCGCCCGCAGCGCCGCGGAGCTGCTGCTGCAACCCTTCGCTGAGTTCCCCTTTGCCGACCCCGCCTTGGATAGGTCCATCGTCCTGAGCTATCTGCTGACCCTGGCACAGCGCCCAAGTCTACCCTTGGCCCCGCTGTTTGGTGTCAGCGCCACCGCGCCTGGGAGTGGCAAGGGTCTACTGGTTGAGGTCTGCAATCTGATTGCCAGAGGCCGGGACGCCGCGATCATGCCACCCCCTGGTGGCATGGATGGGGAGGCCGAGACCCGCAAGCGCATCACCGCCCTGCTGTTGCAGGGGGTCTCAAGTGTCCTGTTGGATAACTGGACCAGTGCCATCGGGGGCGACTCCATGAACGCCCTTCTCACTTCGGCGCAGTGGTCCGACCGCATCTTGGGGCAAAGTCAGACCGTGACCTTGCCGAGCAGAGTCACATGGGCAGCGACCGGCAACAATCTGACAGTCAGAGGTGACATGGTTCGCCGCACCTTGCTGGCGGTTATCGACCCCCGCTGTGAACGCCCGGAGCAGCGCAGTTTTCAGGTTCGCAACCTGACCCAAGCGGTCATGGAGAATCGCGCCGCCCTGCTATCCGCCCTTTTCACCATCCTCCGCGCCTATCGCCTAGCCGGAGAACCTGAGCGCGACGGTCCCACCCTAGGCCGCTTTGAGGCATGGAGCCGGGCGGTTTGTGCACCCATCCGCTGGTTGGGCTGGCCCGACCCCGTGAAGTCGCAAGATCGTTTGCGGGCTGATGATCCCGAGACCACCAAGCTATCCGCCCTGCTATCGGCGTGGGCCGCTGTCTTCCGCGATCGGAGCATCACCGTCAGCGAGCTGATTGAGGGCGCCATGGGCGACGGCTACGGCGCCCCGTCTCACACTCGCCTGGCCCTGCGAGAGGCCCTGGAGGATGCCGCCGGCGACCGGCCGGGGCAGATCAATCGCCGCAAACTTGGCTGGTATCTACGGCATTTTCACGGCCGTGTATGTGATGGACTGGCCCTGTTTATCGACCAGACGCGACAAAACGCCTTGCGCTACCGAGTTGGCCAAGCGCCATCACTGACACCTTAGCGCCAAATCCGTGGTTTCTGTGGTTTCTGTGGTTTTTCGTCAGCCGGCAAAAAATGAAGGACATGACCCAGCAAAATTTTTCCGGCTACGGAAAAACCACGAAAACCACGGAAACCACGGCCACCCCAAGACCGGCATCTCTTCACCCACATCATTAAGGCACCGACATGACAATCGAGCGCAAAGACGGGGCGACCTTCCCCTTTCAACCTGGCGCCACACCGCGCTACTACGGCGACTTGCCAAAGAGCGTGCGCAAGGCGATTGAGGATGACCGCCGCTGGTTTCTCCGGCATCCAAGCCGCACCGTTCGCCTTCGCGACCCAGCGCCCGGCGAGCCTGAATCACTCGCCACATCCGACATGGACGTGCCACCGGAGGCCCAGGGATACCCTCTGCGGATTGCGGTTACACAGCACGCCCCCGGCTGGCGTGTCCGGCGCCCGGTATGGACGATCTTGGATGCAGGAACCCCGGAGGAGGTTGTTTCGGCTTTCCTTGGCCTGGTGATGGATGGGCTGGATCAAGGTTATGAGGGCGAGATCGTGGCCGCTGACATGGCCGCCGCCCTTGGCTGGGAAACATCCGTGACGAGGCATTAGGCCATGAAAAAAAGTCATATAAAACAATATGTTACGGGTCCCATTGGCAAGCCCGCTGGGCCGCATTTCGGACCGCCCGACCTGCCCAGCCAGAAATATGCATATATGTCAGACACATACAAAACGCCCGGAGACTTTACCCATGGCTGAGCCCGTTACACCCTTGACCCAGGCACAAGGCGCCGCCCTGGCCGGGCTGAGCTTGAGGCATTTTCAGCGCCTGTTGGCTGAGCCCGGAGCGCCGCCCCGCCTGGAAAATGCGATAGGCCGGCAAAGTGGCCTGCCTGTTGAAGCCTTCGCTAAGTGGTTAAGGTCCCGTATCGCCGCTGAGCTTGGGGCCGATGAAAATCTTTCCCCCCAGGCTGAGCGTGCCCGATTGGACCGCGCCCGCGCCAATCTAGCGGAGCAGGAATTTGCCCGCCGCTATCGGGAATTGATCCCACGGGATGAAGTTGCACAAGCCTGGTCTGAACAGGTGACGATCGCTAAGAATCGCCTGCTATCCCTGCCTAGCCGGGTATCGAGCGACGTTTTGCGACTGAAGACGCAGCGTGCAATCGAAAACGCCCTAAAAGATGCGGTCATTCAGATTCTGACCGAATTGAGCAACGACCCTGTTAAACCCTGACCATCCTGATGAGGTACTGACCGATGAGACCCACACCATTGGCACCCCTGGCCCCCCTGGCCCGCCGCGCCCTTCATACTTCCACCCATTGCAAGGTTATCGAGGCCCCCGGAGCCCCTGGCTTGTATGCAATTCAGGTATTTAGCAGAGACAGCCGCCCTGGCCTGCTGTTCGGGACTGACGGCTATCTCTGGCTGTTCGAGAGCCGCGAATTTGCCCAAGGCTGTATCTGGCACCATCACGATAACGCGACGATTCTGCCCGAGGACCGCGTATGCTGACACACCCAGACCGGCATGGTCCCGGCGATTTTTTGCCTAAGCCCGTGCCGAACGGCAACCCAACGGCAACCAAGCGCCAAAAAAATGCGCGAAGCCCGCCAGCGAAAACGCTAAGCACCTGTATTTGCTGACGTAGCAACGGCAACCATGGCCATGACCTTATGATTAGCAATCATAGGCCCATGACGCGCCGCAGTATCGGCAGAGATAACGTCCGCCGATATTGCGCATAACATGCTGATTTATTGTCTCATTATGAGACAACAAACAAGCCAGTCCCCCATTCAGTCCCCCACATCGTTTTGGAAGGCATCATGGGCCGCTGGCGTGGAACTGGTCCTGACGCCCATCTAAGCCTGGTCTCACCCCCCGAGAGAGAAAAAAATTAAGGCAAGCTAGCGCCGATTGGGGGGTGAGTTGGGGGGTGACTTGCGATTTTTTATTTTTTTTCGCTTTGTTTTCAGTCACTTACAAAATGATATGGCGGAGAGAGAGGGATTCGAACCCTCGATGGAGTTTCAAGCCCCATACTCCCTTAGCAGGGGAGCGCCTTCAGCCTCTCGGCCATCTCTCCAGAAAATTGGCGGGCGTTTTGGAAGGGCGAATTATAGCCCCGCCCGCCACGGGGTGCCAGCCCTAATCGAGGTCGTCTTCGCTGTCGCTATCGGGCGGATTGGCCTGACCGGCCTGCTCACGCTTAATGCGCTCGTAGATCTCCTCGCGGTGGACGGCAACGTCCCGGGGGGCGTTGACGCCAATCCGAACCTGATTACCCTTGACGCCAAGTACGGTGACGGTGACTTCGTCACCGATCATAAGGGTCTCGCCGACCCTTCTCGTGAGTATCAACATTTCGCGTTCTCTCCCTTACAGTCCATTACCCAGAACGCGGACCAGGAACGGCGAGGAGCGGCAAGGCCGGCTCAAGCGCTGGAACCGCGAGGCGATAACCACGAAGACCTGGATACGACTCCGTGATAATTGAATTTTAGCAATAGCCAGGTGGCCTCAAAAGTTTTTTCGGCGGGAGACGGCCCCAGCGTTGCGATCATCCCGCCAAATGCACCCATTTGGGGCTAAATAACGGCGATCAGGCCGCCTTATCCAAATCAAAGGCGGCATGCAGGGCGCGCACGGCCAGTTCCAGGTATTTTTCGTCAACGACCACGGAGATCTTGATCTCGGAAGTGGAGATCATGCGGATGTTGATCCCCTCCTTGGCCAGGGCGGCGAACATCTTGCTGGCGATGCCGGCATGGGAGCGCATGCCAACCCCGACGATGGAGATCTTGGCGATACGGTCGTCACCGGTCACCTGGCGGGCGGCCATGGCCTGGGCGGTGTCCTTGAGGATCGCCAGGGCACGCTGGTAGTCGTTGCGGTGGACGGTGAAGGTGAAGTCCGTCGTCGCCTCGTCGGCGGCGATGTTCTGGATGATCATGTCCACTTCGATATTGGCGTCCGCGATGGGACCCAGGATCTTGTAGGCCACGCCCGGCTGGTCCGGGACCCCCAGGATGGTCAGCTTGGCCTCGTCACGGGCGAATGCAATACCGGAAATGACCGCTTGTTCCACGGCGTCCTCCTCGAGTGAAATTAGCGTGCCCTCACCCTCTTCCAAGCTGGAGAGCACGCGTAATGGGACCTTGTACTTACCCGCAAACTCCACGGAGCGGATCTGCAGGACCTTGGAGCCCAGACTGGCCATCTCGAGCATCTCCTCGAAGGTGATGCGATCGAGCTTGCGGGCGCGCGGCTCCACGCGCGGGTCCGTGGTGTAGACGCCATCAACGTCGGTGTAGATCTGGCACTCGTCAGCGCTCAGCGCGGCGGCCACGGCCACGGCGGAGGTATCGGACCCGCCCCGCCCCAGGGTGGTGATGTTGCCGTGCTCGTCGACGCCCTGGAAACCCGCGACGACCACGACGTGGCCGGCATCCAGATCGGCCCTGATGTTGGCGCCCTCGATCTCGCGGATGCGCGCCTTGTTGTGCGCGCTGTCGGTGAGGACCTGGACTTGCCCGCCGGTATAGGAGCGGGCGGGACAGCCAATGCTATCGAGCGCCATGGCCAGCAGGCCGATGGTGACCTGTTCGCCGGTGGCCATGATGACATCCAGTTCTCGGGGGTTGGGCGGATTCTGGATGGCCTTGGCCAGGCCGATGAGACGGTCCGTCTCGCCGGACATGGCCGAGACGACCACCACCACCTGATCGCCCTGATCGCGCCAGCGTTTCACCCGCCGGGCAACGTTCTGGATGCGCTCCACGCTGCCGACGGAGGTGCCGCCGTATTTTTGAACAATGAGCGCCATGGCACTCTCCTTAGGTCATTGCAATGTCTGGGGTAACCGTTCAGACCCACTCTCCCCAACCCTCCGCCGCCAGGGGGGAGGGAGTAAGAAAACCAGCGGGTGGCGTTACCGAAGCCTCCCAGGGTGCGAGGGGTCTGAACGAATACTGTCTGGGATGGCAAACCGCGGGCCAAGGCTCGACGCGGGCGGCGCCTGGTAAGTACCGGACACGCCGCGTCGGTCATGCTGGCCGGGAACCGCTACAGCCGGCGGATGATAGATGAAAATTAGCCGGGACTGAAATATACCCGCCGCATTTCGGCATTCGGGGGAGGTTTGGGGAGAAGGGGCTGAACGGTTACGACCGGATTAGGCCTCCACCCGCGCCCGCGCCCAATCCTTGGCCAGGGCCAGGGCCGCTGGCAGGCCCGCGGGATCATTACCACCCGCCTGGGCCATGTCTGGCCGACCGCCGCCCTTGCCGCCGACCTTGGCCGCGGCCTCGCGGATCAGGTCCCCGGCCTGGAAGCGGCCAGCAAGGTTCTTGGTCACCCCGGCGATCAGGCTGACCTTACCCTCGTTCTCGGCGGCAAGCAGGATGACGGCGGAGCCAAGCTTGTCCTTGAGCCGGTCCAGGGCCTCGCGCAGGGCCTTGGGGTCGGCGCCCTCCAGGCGCGCCGCCAGGACCTTGATGCCCTGACCGATGTCCTCGGCCTGGGCGGCCAGGTCGGCGCCCGCGGCGCCGGCAGCCTTGGCCTTGAGGTCCGCCAGCTCCTTCTCCAGGCGCTTGGCGCGCTCCAGCAGGGCGGCGACCTTGTCGTCGAGGTCCTCGCGCCCGCCCTTGACCAGGCTGGCCAGGCGCAGCAGGCGCTCCTCGTCCGCCTCTACAGCCGCCAGGGCATTGGCCCCGGTGGTGGCCTCGATGCGGCGCACCCCGGCGGCGACGCCGCCCTCGCTCAGGATCTTGAACAGGCCGATGTCCCCCACCGCCTGGACGTGAGTGCCGCCGCACAACTCGGTGGAGAAGTCGCCCATGCGCAGCACCCGCACCTGGTCGGCGTATTTCTCGCCGAACAGGGCCATGGCGCCGCTGGCCTTCGCGTCCTCCAGGGCCATGAGGCGGGTCTCGACCGCATGGTTGGCGCGGATCTGCTGGTTGACCAGGCGCTCGATGGCCCGCAACTGCTCGCGGCTGACGGGCTCGAAGTGGGAGAAGTCGAAGCGCAGCCGCTCCGGGTCCACCAGGGAGCCCTTCTGCTGGACGTGGTCGCCCAGGATCTGGCGCAGGGCGGCGTGCATCAGGTGGGTGGCGGAGTGGTTGAGGGCGGTGGCCTGGCGGCGCTCGGCATCCACCCGCGCCTCCACCACGTCGCCGACCGTCAGCCGCCCGTCCTCCACCCGGCACAGATGGCCGAAGACGTCCCCGCCCAGCTTCTGGGTGTTCAGGACGGTCAGGCGCACCTGCTCGCCGGTGAGCCAGCCGCGGTCGCCGACCTGACCGCCGGACTCGGCGTAGAAGGGCGTCTGGTCGAGGATGACGATGCCCTCCTCGCCGGGCCCCAGGGTCTCCACCGCCATCTCGCCGCGATAGAGGCCGGTGACGTGGGCGCGGTCCTCCAGGTGCTCGTAGCCGGTGAAGCAGGTCTCGCCCTCCAGGCGCAGCCCCGCCCCGTAGGCAACGCCGAACTGGCTGGCGGCACGGGCGCGCTCCTTCTGCCGCGCCATCTCCCGGTCGAAGCCGGCGCCATCGATGCTCAGGCCCCGCTCCCGGGCGATGTCGGCGGTGAGATCGACGGGGAAGCCATAGGTGTCATAGAGCTTGAAGACGGTCTCGCCGGGGATGACATCGCCGCTGAGGCCGGCCACGGCCTGGTCGAGGATGCGCAGGCCCTGGTCCAGGGTCTCGGCGAAGCGCTCCTCCTCCAGCCGGAGGACATGGGCCACCCGCTCCTGGGCCTTGGGCAGCTCGGGGAAGGCGGCGCCCATCTCCGCCGCCAGGGGGGTAACCAGTTGGTGAAAGAAGGGCTGCTGCTGGCCGAGTTGGTAGCCGTGACGGATGGCGCGGCGAATGATGCGGCGCAGGACATAGCCCCGCCCCTCGTTGCCCGGGGTGACGCCATCGACGATGAGGAAGGCGGCGGAGCGGATGTGGTCGGCGATGACCCGCAGGGCCTTGGAGTCGCGGTCGGTGGCGCCGGTCAGCTCGGCGGCAGCGGCGATGAGCCGGGCGAAGAGGTCGATCTCGTAGTTGCTATGGACGCCCTGCATGACCGCTGCCAGGCGCTCCAAGCCCATGCCGGTGTCCACCGAGGGCTTGGGCAGGGGCGTCAGCTTGCCGCTGGGGTCGCGGTCGAACTGCATGAACACCAGGTTCCAGATCTCGATGTAGCGGTCACCATCGGCGTCAGGCGAACCGGGAGGACCGCCAGGGACCTCGGGGCCATGGTCGTAGAAGATCTCGGAACAGGGACCGCAGGGGCCTGTGTCGCCCATGGCCCAGAAGTTGTCCTTCTCGCCGCAGCGGGAGAAGCGGTTGGGGTCGACGCCGACCTCGTCCAGCCAGATGGCGGCGGCCTCGTCGTCGTCCTGGAAGACGGTGACCCAGAGGCGCTCGGGCGGGATGCCCAGGACCTCGGTCAGGTACTCCCAGGCATAGCGGATGGCGTTGTGCTTGAAGTAGTCGCCAAAGCTAAAGTTGCCCAGCATCTCGAAGAAGGTGTGGTGACGGGCGGTATAGCCGACGTTCTCGAGGTCGTTGTGCTTGCCGCCGGCCCGCACGCAGCGCTGGGAGCTGGCGGCGCGGTGGTAGGGGCGCTTGTCGCGGCCGAGGAAGACGTCTTTAAACTGGACCATGCCGGCGTTAGTGAACAGCAGGGTCGGGTCGTTGGCCGGCACTAGGGGGCTACTGGGCACCACCTGGTGGCCGTGGCTGGCGAAGTAATCGAGGAAACTGGCTCTCAGCTCGGCACTGCTCTTCATGACGTGAAACTCATTGGTTACTCAGGGTTAGCCACTTAGGCGACTTGGGTGACTCGGCTCGGGCCATCGCACTCCCCCCGCCCCGGCTGACACGACCGGCTGTGCCAATTCTGGCCACCCACCTCCCCCTGCACGCGGGGGACGGCGACCGCTGACTCAGCTCAGATCACCGCGCAGGTAGCGGCGGACCAGCTCGGGCGGAAAACCGCGATATTCCAGAAATCGGGCCCGACGTGCCAGTTCCTTAGGGTCGGCGGCTGGCTCCGGGCCGAATTTCTTGTCCGCCACCCGGGTGAGGAGCACTTGCCAGTCCTCCTCGTCCCGGTCGAGGAGCGGGGTGATCAGCTCATCCTCCACCCCCCGCTCGCGCAACTCCTGGCGCAGACGACGCGGGCCGTAACCCTTGCGCGCCCGGGCGGTGACATAGGCCTCGGCCGTGCGCTGATCGCTGACCAGATCGCTCGCCGTCAGCTGATCCAAGACCGGGTCGATGGCCGCCTGCTCATGGCCCTTGGCACGGAGCTTATGCACCAGTTCCTGGCGACTATGCTCCCGGCTGGCCAGCAGGCGCAGGGTCCGCTCCCGGATGGCGTTCTCCTCCAAGAGAAACGAGCTTGGCTCCTCCCCAGGCCCGTCGCCCGGGCTCCGATCATCACGCATCTCGTTCTCTACCACGCCACCACCGGTTTTCGTCAGGGACCCGCATCAACGGCACGGGGCCTTGGCGTGAAAGTCACCACAAAGTCTTTCATATTCAGTGGTGTGGCCCGACCCCTCATGACAGTTAGCGTGAAAGTCACGAAAATTTCTTTCATCTTCAGGGGGGTGGCGCACCCCCTAATGACAGTTGGTCGGCTCACCCGCCCCCTCACCGCTGCCGGGCACCAAAGGCACCCCGCCCTGAAGTGAGGCCCGATGCCGTCGTGCCGCGGTCAACCTTCGGCCAGGCTCTCGGCGGGCTCCGCGGGCGCGGCGACATCGGCCGCCGGCAACAGCTTTTCACGGATCCTGGCCTCGATCTCGGCGGCCAGGGCCGGGTTCTCCTTGAGATAAACCCGCACATTGTCCTTGCCCTGGCCGATGCGGGTGCCGCCATAGCTATACCAGGCGCCGGACTTGTCGATGATGCCGTGCTGGGCGCCCAGGTCGATGATCTCGCCCTCGCGGGACACGCCCTCGCCATAAAGGATGTCGAACTCGGCCTGCTTGAAGGGCGGCGCCACCTTGTTCTTGACCACCTTGACCTTGGTCTCGTTGCCGATGACCTCCTCGCCCTTCTTGATAGCGCCAACGCGCCGGATATCCAGGCGCACCGAGGCGTAGAACTTGAGGGCATTGCCGCCGGTAGTGGTCTCCGGGCTGCCGAACATGACGCCGATCTTCATGCGGATCTGATTGATGAAGACCACCAGGCAGTTGGAGCGCTTGATGTTGCCGGTGAGCTTGCGCAGGGCCTGGGACATGAGGCGCGCCTGGAGGCCGACATGGGAGTCGCCCATCTCGCCCTCGATCTCGGCCTTGGGGGTCAGGGCCGCCACCGAGTCCACCACCACCACGTCCACCGCCCCGGAGCGCACCAGCATGTCGGTGATCTCCAGGGCCTGCTCCCCCGTGTCCGGCTGGGACACCAGTAACTCGTCCATATTGACGCCCAGGCACTTGGCGTAGACCGGGTCCAGGGCATGCTCGGCGTCGACGAAGGCGCAGGTGCCGCCCAGCTTCTGGGCCTCGGCGATGATATGCAGGGTGAGCGTGGTCTTGCCCGAGGACTCGGGCCCGTAGATTTCCACCACCCGCCCCTTGGGGACACCGCCCACGCCGAGGGCGATATCCAGGCCCAGGGAGCCGGTGGAGATGACTTCCACATTGCGCACCGCGCCGGCATCACCCATGCGCATGACCGAGCCCTTGCCAAACTGCTTCTCGATCTGGCTGAGGGCGGCGGCCAGGGCCTTCTTGCGATTTTCGTCCATCGTTGCTCCTGTCTGGGGTTTGCCCTCGCCGGGCTGTCAGGCACGGGGCCGGGAATTTCTTAAGGGGGTGAAGTATCGCATAGCCCTTGAGCGGCGTCATGGTACCCCTCGGCGGTGCGCCGAGGGGGGAGGCATCCGCGACGGTTCACGCCTGGGGGACACCCCAAGGCCGCATCGTGGTGGGCGCTAGACGTTGACGAGGATCCCAATCATGGCTAGGGCCGCGCCAGGAGCCAGCGTCGCAGGATGCGATAGCGCGGCGGTGGGCCCTCCTGACCATAGGCCAGGACAAAGGCGTCGACCGGCCAGGAGATGGGCTGATCCAGGGGGCGTGCCGCCAAAGGGCGGGCGTTGCGCGCCAGGGTGGCATGGGGGGCATAGGGCCTCGGATCGAGGGCTAGGCCGCAAGCCCCTAACTCGTGGCGCAGGGTGGTAACCAGTTGGGCCAGGGGCGCCGGCGCCGGATCGGTGCCGCACCAGACCACCCGCGCCCGGGGGAAGGAGCCGACCCGGTCCAGGCTCAGCGTGAAGGCCGGGGACCGCACCCGTTCGGCGGCGGACTCGGCGCATTGGCGCTGTTCCGGCGGCACGGCACCCAGAAACACCAGAGTGAGGTGGATATCCCCGGGGTGGATCAGGCGCCCGCGGAATGGCGGTCGGGCCAGCGGGGTTTGGCCGGAAGCGGTGACGTCCCGGCCGATGGTCTCCCCGGTGGGTCTGACCGCTGGGGTCGTTGGTCCCGACAGCCCTGTCAGTCCTGACAGTCCCGGCAACCCCGATAGCCCTGACAGATCAGCCTGAACCCGGGCAAGGGCCAGGCGCTGGGCCTCCCCGGGCCAGAGGGCGAAAAAGAGCCGCTCAGCCACCGCCGCCGCTACCGTTCTCGCTCTCGCTACCCCCACCGGCACCATCACCGCCGCTGCCGCCGCTGCCGCTGCCGCTGCCGCTGCCGCTGCCGCTGCCGCTGCCGCCGAGCAGTTCTAGCAGTCGCTCCAGGGCGATGCAAACCGTCTGCCGACGCACCGCCTCGCGATCCCCGCTAAGATACAGGCGCTCCACCACCGGCGACTGCCCCGCCAGGGCCCAGGCGACGAAGACGGTGCCGACGGGCTTCTCCGCGCTACCGCCCCCCGGACCGGCGATCCCGCTGACCGCCACCGCGATCTGGGCCTGGCTGCGCGCCAGGGCACCCGCCACCATCTCCGTAACCACTGGGGCACTGACCGCCCCATGCGCCGCCAGGGTAGACCCAGCAACGCCCAGCATCTCCTCCTTGGCGCGGTTGCTGTAGGTCACGAAACCCCGGTCGAACCAGGCGCTCGACCCCGCCACTCCGGTCACGACCTGGGCGATCCAGCCACCGGTACAGGATTCCGCCGTGGCGAGCACCCGCCCGGTTGCCATGAGGCGCTGGCCCAGGGCCGCCGCCAATTGCTCTAAGTTCTGGTTCATGAGCCGAGTTTCGGTCACCAGCGGGGTGCGGTGCAAGCACCACGCCGGACGGCGCCAGGCCAGCGAGGCTATGCCTGCCGAAGGGTGGTGAGAAGTCAGGCAAGGGGGGGAAAGGTCGTCGCGGCTTGATCGGGTTCGCGGGCACCCCGAGAATGCGGAGGATTCGTAACTCGCGGGCCGATCGAGCCCGGTTGGTTTCATCCTCCTCTTACTGTTCCACGGAGACCGCGTCATGAGTCCGCACGACGATCTGGAAATTCGTTGCGAGCACAAGCCCTCACCTGCCAAGCTGGAGGTGCTGGGGGTCGAATACTGGCCCATCTGGCGCAAGGAGGTCTCGACCTTCTCCTGGCATTACGACCAGACCGAAACCTGCTATGTCCTGCGGGGGCGGTTTCGGGTGACGCCGGAGGGTGGCGAGGGGCGAGAGTTCCAGCGTGGTGACCTCATCACCTTCCCGGCTAGCCTGTCCTGCGTCTGGGAGGTGCTGGAACCGGTGGAGAAGCATTACCGCTTCGATGCCTGACGGACCCTGAGGACGCGTAATGCGCCCGGAGGAATCTCCAGCCGCCAAGGCCTCTCCACGCGCTCCCGTCACGACATACCCAGCGCCAGAAGATTGTCCGGTCCCCGGGTCGGTCGAACCTCGCAAGGCGCTGGCTACAAAACGAAAACCCCGATCCGCTTCTGGTGCAGATCGGGGTCGCCGGGCACCCTCCCTGTGCCCGATGGTGCCTTATCTCACCCGGCCCGACTGGCCGGCGGGTGATTACTTGGCCTCGGCGGCGGGGGCGGCCGGAGGAGCGGGCGGGGCATAGGGGGCGTAGGGCGCGCCGTAGGGGGCATAGCCGTAGGGGCCACCCCAGTAGGGGCCGTAGCCATAGCCGTAGTAGTCACGATAACGGTTGTAACCGCGGCCCCAACCACGTCCGCCACCGGACATGTTCATGTTGAAGTCGCCATAGCCGTCACCGAACATGTCGTTCCACCAGTCGTTGCCGGAGTTGCCCCAACCCGGGCCACCCCAACCTGGGCCGCCCCAGAAGGCGGAGGCGGAAGCGGACACACCCAGCAGGGCGGCGACGGCGGCGGCGGTAGCAAGCTTTTTCATCTTAGAGATTCTCCGATATGTTGTTTCTGTTGGCAGCAAGGACCGGCGTCTTATGTGCTCTGGGCGCCGTCCATGGGTGCGTAGAATATTAGTGTATTCTGATATGGTCAAGCACTATTTTGCGGTCAACGAAAAAAAAGCCCCGCCTCAGCGCTCCTGATTCCTGAGCAAGACCAGGCCGACCAGCAGAAAGCCGAGCCCGAAGGCCGCCAGGACCCCATAATCCAGCCAGAGATCCCCCGGTTGCAGCCCCTTGGTGAAGGTGCCGACACTGACGTGATTGAACCAGGCGCTGGGAAAACCATAGCCCATGAAGCGCGCCGCGCCGGTCAGGGAGGAGACCGGCACCAGCATGCCGGAGAACAGGATGGTGGGGATGGTGCTGACGATGGCGGTGCCAAATACCGCGGCAATCTGGGTGCGCATGAAGGTCGACATGAGCAGCCCCAGGCCGGTGGTGGCGAAGACGAACAGCGCCGCCCCCAGGGTGAGGGCGCTCAGGCTCCCGGTCAGCGGCACGCGGAACAACCAGAGGGCCATCAGCAACAGTAGCAGGTAGCTCAGCAGCGCCAGCCCCAGGTAGGGCAACTGCTTCCCCAACAGGAATTCCAGGCCCTTGGTCGGCGTGGCGTAGAGATTGATGATGGAACCGAGTTCCTTCTCCCGCACCACCCCCACCGCCGTCATGGTCGCCGGGATCATGATCAGCGACAGCATCAGGATCCCCGGCACCATGGCATAGACGCTCTTGAAATCCTGGTTGAAGCGGAAGCGGGTCTCGATCGCCACCGGCGGCAGGGATGATGTGGCTTGGCCCGCAGCCAGGGTCTCCAGGTACTGCCGATGCACGCCCTCCACGTACCCCCGGATGGTATCGCCGCGGAAGGGGATGGCGCCGTCGACGAGGAGCCGGACCTCGGGTCGCACCCCGCGCTTGAGGGCGCGGCCAAAGCCGGGGGGAATCTCGATGGCCAGGGCCAGACGCCCGCTGGCCAGACTCCGTTGCAGATCGGCTTCATCCGCGAGGGGCGCCTGTTCGGCGAACCAGGGGGTACCGGCAAACTGCTCCCGGTAGGCGCGACTGGCCGGGGTGCGGTCACGGTCGAGGACGGCGAAGGCGATCTCGTCCACGTCAAAGGAGATGCCAAAACCCATCGCGATCATCAGCAGGACCGGCCCCAGGAGGGCAAAGGCCAGGCGAATGGGATCCCGGACCAGTTCAGCCCCCTCGCGCCGGGCATAAGCCCAGAGCCGGCGCCGGGAAAGGTGCGGGTGACGGGCCGGATGGGCCCTGAGGGCCGGGTTGGCTGACTGAGCTCCGTGCGTTGGATGTGCGGGAGCCACAGGCGGCGCTTGCCCGTTCCTCTGGTTATCCGTCGGGTGCTTCAGCGGTTTGTCCGCCGCCAGGCCCCCGGCCGGCTGGCCGGTCGCGACCTCCTCGTCCGCGGCCCCCTGCTCCATGTAGGCGATGAAGGCCTCCTCCAGGGTCGCCACCCCTTGGGCGGCCTTGAGGTCCGCCGGCGTTCCCTGGGCGAGGACGCGCCCGGCGTGCATCAGGGACAGTCGATCGCAGCGTTCCGCCTCGTTCATAAAGTGGGTGGAGATGAAGAGGGTGACGCCCTGCTCCCGGGACAGGGCGACGAGCTCTTCCCAGAAACGATCCCGGGCGATGGGGTCAACGCCGGAGGTAGGCTCGTCGAGGATGAGCAACTCCGGCGCATGGATCACCGCCACCGCCAGGGACAGGCGCTGACGCATCCCCAGGGGCAGTTCCTCGGCGCGGGCCTCGAGATAGGGTTCCAGATCGAAGCGCGCCGCCAGTTCCGCGATGCGCTGGGGAATCCGCCCCGCCGGCAAGCGATAGAGCCGGGCGTGGAGGTCCAGGTTGCGCCGCACGCTGAGCTCGCCGTAGAGGGAGAAGGACTGGGACATGAACCCCAGGCGCTGACGCAGGGCCGCGTCCTCCGCCGCCACCGGCTGGCCGAAGACCCAGGCCTGACCGGCGCTGGCCGGTAGCAGGCCAGTCAGCATGCGCATGGTGGTCGTCTTGCCGCAGCCGTTGGAGCCGAGAAAACCGAAGATCTCCCCCGGGTGGATGTCCAGGCTGACGTCCGCCACGGCGACGAAATCCCCGAAGCGGCGGCCCAGTCCCAGGGCGCGGATCGCCGGCTCCCCATCGTCGGCCGTGTCGCGCGGGGGGACGACCAGTCGGCGATGGCCACCGCGCTTGGCCGCCGGCAGCAGGGCGACGAAGATCGCCTCCAGGTCCTCCTCCCCGGTGCGCGCCCGCAGATCCGCCAGGCGTCCCTGGGCCAGGACCTGGCCCGCGTCCATCGCCACCAGGTGGTCGAAGCGGGCCGCCTCCTCCATGTAGGCGGTGGAGACCAGCACGCTCAGGTCCGGGCGGCGCTGGCGCAGGCGGTCCATCAGCTCCCAGAAGCGGCGCCGGGATAGGGGGTCGACGCCGGTGGTGGGCTCGTCGAGGATCAGCAGGTCCGGCTCGTGGATGAGGGCGCAGCACAGGCCCAGCTTCTGCTTCATGCCCCCGGAGAGGTTCATGGCCGGGCGATCGGCGAAGGGGGCCAGGCCCGTGGCCTGGGTCAGCTCGGCGATGCGCGCCGCCCGGGTCGCCCGGTCCTGACCGAAGAGCCGGCCGAAGAAGTCCAGGTTCTCGCGGATCGACAGGCTGGGATAGAGGTTCCGTCCCAGACCCTGGGGCATGTAGGCGATCCGCTCCACCACCCGCCCCCGCCCGGCGGGTCGGCGCAGGTCCTGGCCCAGGACCTCGACCAGGCCGGTCTGGATCCGCCGCACCCCGGCGATGAGCCCCAGGAGGGTGGACTTGCCGACCCCGTCCGGGCCGATCAGCCCACAGACGGCGCCAGCGGGCAGTTCCAGGCTCACCCCCGCCAGGGCCCGCACCTTGCCGTAGCTGTGACTCAGCTCCCTGAGGCGGACGACGGGGGGAGGCGAGGTCAGATCAGGGCTCCCGGGAGCGGGTCGTGACTGGACCGATCGTCCCCGGCTCAGGCTCAGGCTGATGCTCCGTCTTCGACTTTGATTCCGGCTCAGGCCCCGACGTAGCGCCTTGATCCGGCTCCAGCCCTTGCGCCCGCTTTGACGCCGTAACTGCCTTTGGCCCTGGCGCAATGTCAGACCCTGGGTCGTGATCGGCACCCGCATCCTTTAAAGGTTCCGGCGGCAGCCGGCTGGCCAGCTTCGCCGGCCAGGGGGTGTCGGGGTCGAGCCGGACATAAGCGACCCCGGGGAGGCCGGTCTTGACCAGGGACTCGTAGCGGACGAGGAGCTCCGGGGCGATCTGGACCTTGACGCGAAAGGCCAGTTGCTCGCGCACGCTTTGGGTCTCCACCTGCTTGGGGGTGAACTGGGCGCGCGGCGCGACGAAGGAGACGCTGGCGGGGATGACATACTCGGGGGCGGCATCCAGCACGATCCGGGCCTCGCCGCCGAGGGGGACGCGGCCCGCCGCCGGCGCCGGCAGAAAGATCACCAGATAGACGTCGGTGAGGTCCAGCAGGGTCAGGACCTTGCCGCCGCTCCCCAGGACCTCGCCGGGCTCCGCCAGCCGATACAGGACCCGTCCGTCGCGCGGGGCGCGCAGGGTGCCATCGGCGATATCGACGGCGATGCGCTCGCTGCTGGCCTGGGCCGCGGCGATCGCCGCCTCGGCGGCGACGACCTGGATTCGCGCCGCCCGCAGGGCGGCCTCGGCGGTCCGCGCCTTGGTGCGGGCCTGGTCCAACTGGTCCTCGGCGACGAACTTGCCCGAACTGGCCAGCCGTTCCAGCCGGGCCAGCTCGCGGCGGGCATAGTCGAGCTCGCTGGCGCGCTGCTCCCCCACCGCCAGGCCCTGCTCCCGTTCCTGCTCGGCCCGGCGCTGCTCCGCCTCGGCCTGGCGGCGCTGCGCCTCCAGGGCGGCGGTGTCCAGCACCGCCACCACCTGGCCCGCCGTCACCCGGTCGCCCTCCCGCACCCGCACCTCCAGCAGCCGCCCGGGGATCTTGGTCGCCACGTCGACCTCGGTGGCCTCCAGACGACCATTGCCCTGGGCAAGGCCCTCTGGCAGGGCGCGATGGTTCAACAGCCCGAGTAAGGCTTGCGGCAGGGTGACCAGGTCAGCGCCGGCCCGCAGTCCCCATGCCACCACCATGACCGCGATGAGGACGGAGACCAGGAGGCCCCCCACCCACCACAGGCGGACCTTCGTGCTCATCGACAAGAGGTCAGTAATATCGATCCAGGGCCGTCAGGAAATCCTCCCGGGCGGGCAGCAGGTCCGGCTGGATGGCCAGGGGCAGGGTGACGGCCCGCTGGCCGCGGCCGCCGCGAAATTCCATGAAATCGAGGCGGCGGGCGGCGGCATTGTCCGGCTCCCGGACGATGTTCATGGCATCGAGGTAGAGGGTGATCGGCTCCACCCACAGATGCTGCCCGGGGTTGGCCAGGACCTCGATCACGATCCCCAGATGGGTCTCCAGGGTCTCCTGGTCCGGCCCCAGGGCCTCCAGTTGGGCGGTGACCTCATCCAATTCCTTCATGAGCGTGGCCAGGTCCGGGTGCCGCGGATCGAGGGCCTTGAAGCCCCAGCCGCCTTGCTCCAGGGCACTGAGCTTGCGCTGCAGCAGATCGCGTTGCCGGGACAGGTCGGCCCGTTCCAGCTTGACCTCGCTGATGCGGTTCAGGGCCTGGGTGAGGAGAAAGTCGAAGGCCCGGCGCATCAGTTGGCGCCGCCCCTCCTCCTCGCTGAAGTTGGGCTCCAGAACCCGATGGGCGACGAAGCTGACCACCACCTGGGCCACGTCCCGGCGAATCTGATCGCCCACCAGGTCCATGCCCAGGACATTGCGCTCCACCCGTTCCGCCATGAGCAGGCCGACCACCCGCCGCGCCACCCGCCCCTCGCCCGTCTCGAGATATTCCCGCAGGCCCTGGTCCCGCCCCAGGATGTCGAACATGCTCTCCGCGGAGGCGAACAGGGCGCCCAACCGCGGGTCGGCGCCATGGGCGGCGGCGGTCACCTCCAGGAACCCCGGGATGCCTTTCACCACCTCGATGACATGGTCGATGCTGCGCACGATGGGGTCATGGAGCCGCCGGCTGAGACCGGACAATGCCCGCAGCCGGGGATCCGTTCCCTCCACCACCCGCTCGGTCGCCAGCTCGATCAGGGAGGCCGGATAGCGGCCGCGCTCCTCCCGGCCACCAAAAATCGAATGCAAGAGTTTCAACATGGGCTTACCGATGTGGGCATCGCAGGTGATGATGGGACTAGATACCGCCGCTTGGGGACCGGCGACGGCTGGGCCGCCCGCCGGTCCGAGCGCGAATCAGAGACTGGCGAGTGCTACCCTGTCAATAGATTCCGCAGATGCGGGGACCGGGGTATTCTTCACCTCCGCCGGCCTGACGGCCGGCAACCCCAGACGGGCAAGCCCCTCACCCAGTCCCCTCGCCCATGAACAGCGTGACGCCAGCCCCTTACCATCCCGGACAATTCATCGACCTCTACCTGCGCCTGGGCAAGCTGCTGTTTCAGCATGGGGCCACGGTGCAACGGGTGATCGACAGCGTCCAGGCCCTGAAAAATTACCTCGGCGGTGACGACATCCATGTCCTGATCGAATACGACGGCCTGATGATCACCGACATTCGCGGCCGGCACTTTCGCACCCGGGTGGAACGGCGCACCAGCTTCGTCACCTTCAATATCGAGGTGCTGATCGCCATCAGCCACCTCATCCGCGGGCTGGAGCGCGAGCGCCCCAGCCCCGACGACCTCCGCCGGCGCCTGGACGGAATCGCCCATCGCCACTCGCCCCTGAGCGGCTGGACCCAGCACCTGCTGGTGGGCCTGGTGGCCCTGGCCTTCGGCATCGTCAACGGCGCCGATATGCTGGCCTGCGCCGCCATCCTGCCCGCCGCGGTGCTGCTCAGCCTAGTGAAGAAGGTCCTGCTGGGGCGGGGCCAGAACCTCTACCTCAGCGTCCTGCTCGCCGGCCTGGCGGGGGTGCTGATCTCCGGTCTGGTCGCCAGCCTGCTGGGCACCACCACCGGGCTGGTAGCGATCATCGCCGTGCTCTTGCCCCAGGTCCCGGGTTTTCCCCTGATCAATGCCGGATTCGACATCCTGCACAACCACAACACCGTGGCCTGGGGTCGGCTCGCCTACGCCGGGATGATGATCGCCATCCTCACCCTGGCGGCGAGCGTGCCCCTGCTACTGCTGTTCGACAGCCTGCAAGTGGAGACCGCGCCCCAGATCGGCTTGTGGCTGGTCCGCCTCGCCGACGGCCTCTTCGCCGGAGTCGCGGCCATGGGCCTGGGCCTGCTGTTCAACGTGCCGGGGCGCTTCATCCCCCTCCTCGGCCTGGGGGGCATCCTGGCCCGGGGCGTGCGCACCGAGCTGATCGTCCTCGGGGGGCTGGATATCGCCGTGGCCGCCTTTCTGGGGGCGGCGGCGGTCGCGGTGCTCATGTCCCTGCTCGCCCGCCGCACCCCCCTCCCCTCGGCGGTGTTCGCCCTGATCTGCGTCCTGCCCATGATCCCCGGCTTCCTGGCCATCGACGGGCTCAACCACCTGTTCCTGCTGACCCAGTTGCCCCCCGCCGCGGTCCCCCCGGAGATGGCCACCCACACCTTGCAGACCCTGCTCAAGACGGTCTTCACCATCAGCGCCCTGATCTTTGGCGTCATCTTCCCGATCTTCCTCCTGGAGGGCCGCCGGCCGCGGATTTAGGTGCAGGATGGGGTATCCAGAGCCCCGCGCATCCAATGTGGGTTCCCCGATCCTCTTCGCTATGAGCAAAAACCAGCATGCTTCGGTCAGGTATAGTTGACACCGCTTCCCGCCCAGGGACCCTCATCCGCCGCTGGGCCCAACCCTTATCCCGGAGTAGCGGCCCATGAGGCTCCTCTTTCGCATCAGCGGCTTCCTGCCCTTCATCGGCATGATGTTTCTCAATGCCTTCGTCGACCTGGGCCACAAGATCATCATCCAGAACACCCTGTTCAAGACCTATGACGGCGATGCCCAGATCCTGCTCACCGCCATCGTCAACGCCCTGATCCTGCTGCCCTTCGTCCTGCTGTTCTCCCCCTCGGGCTACCTCGCCGACCGCTTCGCCAAGCCGCGGGTCATGCGCCTGGCGGCCTGGGCGGCGGTGGCCATCACCCTGGCCATCACCCTCTGTTACTACCTGGGCTGGTTCTGGCCGGCCTTCGCCATGACCTTCCTGCTTGCCGCCCAGAGCGCCATCTACTCCCCGGCCAAGTACGGCTACATCAAGGAACTGGTGGGCAACGAGGCCCTGGCGACGGCCAACGGCTGGGTCCAGGCCACCACCACCACGGCCATCCTCTTCGGCATCTTCTTCTTCTCGGTGCTGTTCGAGGGCTACCTGAGCGAAGCGGTCTACACCACCCCCGGGGAGGTGATGCACCTCATTGCCCCCCTGGGGTGGCTGCTGGCCCTGGCCTCCCTGGTGGAGGCATTGCTCGCCTACCGGCTGCCCCAGACCCACCCCGGCGAGGCCCTGACCTTCGACTGGGCCCGCTACCGGCGCGGGGCCTACCTGCGCGACAACCTGCTGACGGCCTGGGACAACCGCGTCGTCTGGCTGTCGATCATCGGCCTGTCGGTCTTCTGGTCCATCTCCCAGGTGATCCTGGCGGTCTTCCCGGCCTTCGCCAAGGACAGCCTGGGGGAGACCAACACGGTGGTGATCCAGGGCATCCTCGCCAGCTCGGGTCTGGGCATCATCCTCGGCTCCATCATAGCCGGGCGGGTATCGCGTAATTACATCGAGACCGCCCTCATCCCCCTGGGGGCGGTGGGCATCGCCATCACCCTCTTCCTGGTGCCGGGGCTGGACTCGACCTGGGCCCACGGCCTCAACTTTTTCCTCATCGGCATCCTCGGCGGCTTCGTCCTGGTGCCCCTCAACGCCCTGATCCAGTTCAACGCCGGCGAACAGGCCCTGGGACGGGTGCTGGCGGCCAACAACTTCGTCCAGAACCTGTGGATGCTGGCCTTCCTCGGCATCACCATCGCCGCCGCCGCCCTGGAACTGGGGGACCAGACCCTGATCCTGGGCCTGGCCCTGATCGCCCTGATCGGGGCAGCTTACACCCTCTATCAGTTGCCCCAGTCCCTGATCCGCTTCCTCATCCAGCGGCTGGTGGCGACCCGCTTCCGCCTCAAGGTCATCGGCCTGGACCACCTGCCGGCCACCGGCGGGGTCATGCTCCTGGGCAACCACATCAGTTGGCTGGACTGGGCCCTGGTGCAGATGGCCTGCCCGCGGCCGGTGCGCTTCGTCATGGAACGGGAGATCTACGCCCGCTGGTACCTCAAATGGTTCCTGGACTTCTTCCAGGTGGTGCCCATCTCCCGCGGCAGCAGCCGCCACGCCATCGCCCTCCTGGCGCGGTTGCTGGAGGAGGGTCAGGTGGTCTGCATCTTCCCCGAGGGCACCATCAGCAAGAACGGCCAGCTCGCCGAGTTCAAGCGCGGCTTCGAGCTCTCGGCGCGCCAGGTGGCCGCGGACCGGGAGGCGGTCATCGTCCCCTTTTACCTGCGTGGGCTCTGGGGCAGCCTCTTCTCCTATGCCACGGCCCGGCTGCGCCAGAGCCGCGAGGAGGGCCGGCTGCGTTCGGTAGTGGTGGCCTTCGGCGCCCCCCTGCCCCTGAGCGCCGGGGCCGAGGCGGTCAAGCAGGCAGTCTTCGAGCTGTCGGTCAGCTCCTGGGAGGACTATGTCCACGGCCTGCCCACCCTGCCCCTGGCCTGGCTACACACCGCCAAGCGCCATCCGGACCGGGTGGCGATCATCGAGTCCAGCGGCACCCGCCTGACCCACCGCCGGTTGCTCACCGCCGTCCTGCTTTACGCCCGCCGCCTCCGCCGCCTGGCCCCGGAGGCGGCGGTCGGCATCCTCCTGCCCGCCAGCGGCGCCTGCGCCATCGCCAACCTGGCCGGGCTGCTGACCGGCAAGCGGGTGGTGAACCTCAACTACACCGCCAGCCCCGAGGCCCTGGGCGCCGCCATCGCCAGCGCTGGCATCCGCCATGTCATCACCGCGGACCGCTTCCTCACCCGGCTGGCGGCCCGGGGCATCGATGTCCGCGCCATGTTGGGCGCGGCCACCGCCCCGGCGAACGGCACCCCCGCGGAACTGGCGGCGGTCATGAGCCAAGCCGGGACCTCGGCCGGGGTCGAACTCCACGCCATGGAGGACCTGCGCGGAGGAATCGGCAAGGTCGAGGGCCTGCTGACCCTGCTCCTGGCCAGCCTGCTGCCGGCCCGCGCCCTCCTCACCCTCTGGGGCCGCCACACCCACCCGGAGGACACCGCCGTCATCCTCTTCTCCAGCGGCAGCGAGGGCAGGCCCAAGGGGGTGGAACTGACCCACCGCAACCTCATGGCCAACAGCCGGCAGATCGCCGACCTGCTCAACACCCGGGAGGACGACATCCTGCTGGCCAACCTGCCACCCTTCCACGCCTTCGGCCTCACCGTCACCACCTTCCTGCCCCTGGTAGAGGGCATCCCGATGGTCTGCCACCCGGACCCCACCGACGCCCTGGGCAGCGCCAAGGCCATCGCCTGCTACCGTGCCACGGTTCTGTTCGGCACCTCGACCTTCCTGCGGCTCTATACCCGCAACCGCAAGGTCCACCCCCTGATGCTGGCCCCCCTGCGCCTGGTGGTGGCCGGCGCCGAACGTCTGGCCCCGGAGGTGCGCGAGGCCTTCAGCCTCAAGTTCCAGAAGACCCTCTACGAGGGATACGGCGCCACCGAGACCACCCCGGTGGCCAGCGTCAACGTCCCGGACACCCTGGACACCGACGACTGGAAGATCCAGACCGCCTCCCGGCCCGGCACCGTGGGTATGCCCCTGCCCGGCACCAGCTTCCGCATCGTCGACCCGGACACCCTGGCCGCCTTGCCCCCGGGGGAGGACGGGCTCATCCTCATCGGCGGCGTCCAGGTCATGAAGGGCTATCTGAACGACCCGGAGAAGACCGCGGCGGTCATCGTCGAACTGGATGGCAAGCGCTGGTATCGGACGGGCGATAAGGGCCACCTGGACGTGGATGGCTTCCTGACCATCGTCGATCGCTATTCCCGCTTCGCCAAGATCGGCGGCGAGATGATCAGCCTGACGGCGGTGGAGGAGCAGGTGCGCCGGGTCCTGGCCCAGCCGGAACTGGAACTGGCGGCGGTCAACCTGCCCGACGCCCAGAAGGGGGAGCGCATCCTGCTGCTGGTGGCGGCGGACCTCGACGGGGACGAGCTGCGCCGCGCCCTGCTGGCCGCCGGGGCCAACCCCCTCAGCATCCCCGCCGAGGTACGTCAGGTAGCGGCCATCCCCAAGCTCGGCAGTGGCAAGACCGACTTTGGCGCTGTCAAGCGGCTGGCCGTTGAGTTGTAAGCCCTTGATGGCAAAAGTCCGCTGATCTCTTTCGCCCAAGATTCTCGATATTTCCCCGCTTGCCACTCCTTTCGCCCGCCCCTTCGGCATAGACTGGAATCAGGAACCCAAGCAGCGAGAGAGACCTTTTGGCATGACCCCCACGCCCCTGCTTTCTGATTCGGCGACGACCACTCAGGAGTCCACCACAGCGGCGGCCCGCGCCCCGACCTCCCCCAGGCAGACCGCGGCTCCGGCGACGACCACGCCTCCCCCAGCCGAAACCAGTGGCGGCCTGGACCTCGCGGACCCCCCCCGCCGGCGCTGGGTCCGCTACCTGCTGGCGGCGCTGGTGCTGCTGGCCCTGGGGGCTGCCGCCCGGTTCTGGCTCGCGGAGTCTACTCCGGAGGGGCCACGCTACAAGACCGTTACCGTCGAGCGTGGCGACCTCGTCGTCAAGGTCACCGCCACCGGCCAGTTGCAGCCGGTAACCCAGGTCGACGTGGGGACCGAGGTCTCCGGCACCATCGACGAGGTCCTGGTGGATTTTAACGACCGGGTGACCAAGGGGCAGGTGCTGGCCCGACTTGACCCGGATACCTTTCAGGCCAAAAAGCGGCAGGCCGAGGCGGCCCTGACCCTGGCCCTGGCGGGGGTCAAGGAGGCGGAGGCCACCGCCATCGAGACCGCCAACAAGCTGCGCCGCGTCCAGGACCTGATCGCCAAGCGCATGTCTTCCCAGGAGGAACTGGATACCGCCGCCGGCGCCGCCCGTCGCGCCGAGGCCGCCCTGGCGGTGGCCAAGGCCAAGGTCGAGCAAGCCCAGGCCCAGCTCGACGCCGACAGTCGCACCCTGGTCAAGTCCGAGATCCGCTCCCCCATCGACGGCACCGTCCTCAAGCGCCAGGTGGAACCGGGTCAGACGGTGGCGGCCTCCCTTCAGACCCCGGTGCTCTTCACCCTGGCGGAGGACTTGACCCAGATGGAGCTCAACGTCGCCGTGGACGAGGCCGACGTGGGCCAGGTGGCGGCGGGGCTCAAGGCCGAGTTCACCGTCGACGCCTATCCTAACCGGCGCTTTCCCGCCACCATTACCCAGGTCCGCTATGCCCCGGAGACCGTCAACGGGGTGGTGACCTACGCCGCCCTCCTCTCCCTGGAGAACGACGACCTGTCCCTGCGCCCGGGCATGACCGCCACCGCCGAGATCCTGGCGCGGGAGGTCGACGATGTCCTCCTGGTGCCCAACACCGCCCTGCGCTTCAGCCCGCCGAACGCCAACAAGACCGCCAAGGCCGACAACGGCGGCCTGGTTGGGATGTTACTGCCCCGTCGCGCGCCCTCCAGCCGCACCGCCACCACCAAGGAACCCAAGTCTGGCAAGGGCGCCCGGGTCTGGGTGCTGCGCGAGGGCCAGCCGGTGGCGGTCCCGGTCGCGACCGGCGCCACCGATGGCAACCTCACCGAGATCCTGTCCGGTGACCTGGAGCCCGGGACTGAGGTGCTGGTGGAGATGGAACGGGGCGGGGCCAAGTCATGACCGCGGAGACACGGGTGACGCCCTCTCCAGCGGATGAGGCGGCCACGGCCACGCCGGTAAGCATTTCTCAGGTGGAGGCAGTTGATCCGAAGGCATCAACGCTGAGCCCTGAGCGAGCGTCGCCTGACCCCAGCGGGCCAACCCCAATCCCGGCGGCCCCCATCCTGGTGGAATTTCGCCAGGTGACCAAGGTCTACGGCCGGGGCGTGGCGGCCATGCGCGCCCTGGATGGCGTGGACCTGCGCATCCGCGCCGGGGAGTTCGTCGCCGTCATGGGCCCCAGCGGCTCCGGCAAGTCCACCGCCATGAACATCCTCGGCTGCCTGGACACCCCCAGCGGCGGCTCCTACCTGTTCCAGGGCACCCCTGTCGAGTCCCTCAGCCGCGACCAGCGCGCCCGTCTGCGGCGCACCTACCTGGGCTTCGTCTTCCAGGGCTTCAACCTCCTCAACCGCACCTCGGCCCTGGAAAACGTGGAACTGCCGCTGATCTATCGCCACGTCCCCGCCGCCGCGCGCCGCGCCCGCGCCCGGGCCGCCCTCGGCCTGGTGGGTCTCGCCGGCTGGGAGGACCATACCCCCGGCGAACTCTCCGGTGGTCAACAACAGCGGGTCGCCATCGCCCGCGCCATCGTCACCCAGCCCAGCCTGCTGCTGGCGGACGAACCCACCGGCAACCTCGACAGCGCCCGCGGCCACGAGATCATGGCCCTGCTCACCGGGCTCAACCGGGACCAGGCCATCACCATCCTCATGGTCACCCACGAGCCGGAGATGGCCGCCTACGCCCACCGGGTCATCCACTTCCGCGACGGCCGGGTGACGGAGTAACGCCCATGCTGTGGAATGCCTTTCTGCTCGCCCTGCGGGAGATCCGCCGCAACGTCCTGCGCTCCTTCCTCACCATCCTCGGGGTGGTGATCGGCGTCGCGGCGGTCATCGTCATGGTCACCCTGGGCGGTGGCGCCACCCGGGCGGTGGCGACCCAGATCGAGTCCATGGGCACCAATCTGCTCATGATCCGCATGGGGCAACGCATGGGCCCCGGCTCCGGGATCGGCGTCCCGCCCTTCGATATCGAGGACGCCGTCGCCCTGCAGCGGCAGATCCCCAGCATCCGCGTCCTGGCGCCCTCCGCCAACCAGACCGCCACCGCCGTCGCCGGCAACAACAGTTGGGCGACGTCCGTCACCGGCACCGACAACCGCTACCTGGACGTGCGCAACTGGCCCCTGGCCGCGGGTCGCCTGTTCAGCGAGGGCGAACTGCGGGCCGGCAAGCCCGTGTGTCTGATTGGCGCCACCGTCCAGCGGGAGTTGTTCGGCAATCTGGACCCCGTCGGGGAAAACCTGCGGCTCAAGACCCTGTCCTGCCAGATCATCGGCCTCCTGGCCACCAAGGGGCAGAGCAGCATGGGGCACGATCAGGACGATCTGGTCCTCATGCCCCTGCGCACCTTTCAGCGGCGCATCGCCGGCAACCTGGACGTGACCCTGATCCAGGTCTCCATCCAGGAGGGGGCGTCCACCGAGGCAGCCAAGGCCGACATCGAGCGGCTGATGCGCGAGCGGCGCAAGATCGGCGCCGGGGAGCAGGACGACTTCAGCGTCCGCGACATGAAGGAGGTGACCGACATGCTCACCGGCACCACCCGCATCCTCACCACCCTGCTCAGCGCCGTGGCCGCCGTGAGCCTGTTGGTGGGGGGCATCGGCATCATGAACATCATGCTGGTCTCGGTGACGGAGCGCACCCGGGAGATCGGCATCCGCCTGGCCATCGGCGCCCTGGAGCGGGAGGTGCTGCTGCAATTCCTGGTCGAGGCGGTGGTGCTCTCCTCCCTGGGCGGCATCCTCGGCATCCTCCTCGCCCTGGTCGCCGCCGTGATCCTAGCCGACGTGCTTCAGGTGCCCTTCATCTTCAATGGCGGAATCGTCATTACCGCCTTCCTCTTCTCCGCCGCCGTGGGTATCGTCTTCGGCTACTTCCCCGCCCGCCGCGCCGCGCGGCTGGACCCGATCGAGGCCCTGCGGCGGGAATAATCACCGACCCGCCGCATTGCCAACGATCGTCACCCGACGGCGGTTAGCACCCCAACCCGCCACGCTGGCGGCCACGAGGTCAATATCCCCGTCAGGATCCCTCCGGAGGCACAACCTTCATGTGCAGTCAATGGCCCTCCCGCCCCCGGTTTGTCTGGACCGCGCATGACGAAAGGCCCTGGCCGCATAGCGGCGCACCTGAGTGCCATGGCGCGCAAAAAGGGTTTTCATGGCCTCGGCAAAAACCGGGCGCAATTCCGGGGCGAGGCTAAAGCGGTCGTCGCTGAGAACCATGGCGACCTTCCCGCCGATGCTAGCCAGCCGCTCGCTCAAGACCTGAAGGAAACGCTCCAGATCGAGGTGGCGGTGCAGATGCAAGCCACCCAGATCGATGAACAAGAGGCCGCGCTCGGGATCATGGACCACCCGCTCCTCGAAGGGGAGTTCCAGCAGTTTGACCCGCAAGTGCATCGGGCTGGCGCGGAAGATCCGTTCATCCATGAGCCGCGGAGGTGCGGGCATCATGGGGACAAAGTCCATCTGGTCGAGAATGTCCCGCTGGAGATCCACCCCCGGCGCGATCTCGATCAGCTCCAGCCCCTCCGGGACGAGACGGAAGACGCAGCGCTCGGTGATATAGAGCACCCGCTTGCCTTGAGCCGCCGCCACCGGGCCACTGAAGGTGCGATGCTCGACCTCCCTGACGAACTTACGCTGATGGCCTTCGGCCAGAATCCGCAGACCGGTCTGGTCGATGCTGATCTGCCGCTTCCCCGCGGTAAAGGTGCCGACGAAGACCACCTCCTGGGCGTTCTGGCTGATATTGATGAAACCACCCGCGCCCGCCAGTCGCGGACCAAACTGGGAGACGTTGAGGCTACCCTGGCGGTCGGCCTGGGCCAGACCGAGGAAGGCGATATCCAGCCCTCCCCCATCGTAGAAATCGAACTGACTGGGCTGATCGACGATGGCCTGGGTATTGATAGCGGCCCCGAAGCTCAGCCCCCCCGCAGGAATCCCCCCGATCACTCCCGGCTCGGCGGTTAGCGTGATGAGATCGAGGATATCCTCTTCCGTCGCCACTGCGGCGATGCCCTCGGGCATCCCGATGCCGAGGTTGACGACATCGTTGGCCGCCAACTCCAGGGCTGCCCGGCGCGCGATGACCTTGCGCTCGTCCAGAGGCATGGGGGGAAGGGACGACAGCGGCACCCGGATCTCCCCGGCAAAGGCCGGGCTATAGGGCTCGGCGAAGGTTTGGGGGTGATACTCGGGGCGCTCCGCCACCACCACGCAATCCACGAGAATGCCCGGGACCTTGACCAGGCGCGGGTGAAGGCTGTGGCGTTCGGCAATCCGCTCGACCTGGGCGATGACCAGCCCACCCGAGTTGTGCACCGCCATGGCAATGGCCTGCGCCTCCAGGGTGAGGGCCTCGCGCTCCATGGTGAGGTTGCCGTCCAGGTCGGCGGTAGTGCCACGGATAAAGCCGACATGGACCGGTAAGGCCGGGTAAAAGAGGTACTCCTGGCCGTCGATCTCCAGTAGCCGCACCCGTTCCTGGCCGCAGGCCCGCGTCCGGTCGTTGAGTTTGCCGCCACCTTGACGGGGATCAACAAAGGTCCCCAGCCCAACCCGCGTCAGGGTCCCCGGCTTGCCGGCGGCGATGTCGCGAAACAGGTGGGAGATGACGCCCTGAGGAAGGTTCCAGGCCTCGATACGGTTGGCGCGGGCGAGTTCCTGCAGCTTGGGCACCAGTCCCCAGTGGCCACCGACCACCCGTCGCACCAGTCCCTCATGGGCGAGGTGATTCAGTCCCCGGTGATGACCGTCGCCCTGGCCGGCAGCATAGACCAGGGTCAGCCCACAGGGGTGGCCTATGCCTTGGGCATCGCGGGCCTGACTGTCCAGGAACCGCTGCTCCAGGGCCAGTGCCAGATTTTCCGGAAAGCCGATACCGACAAATCCCCCCGTCGCCAAGGTATCGCCATCGCGAATGAGAGCAACCGCGTCCTGAGCGCTGACGACCTTACCGCTCAAGCCCAGAGGCACGGGTACAGAGAGAGTGACTTGGGTCATTGCGAAGCGAGAGGGCTGACGTAAAGGGGGAGGCTAAGGTGTCGGCCTCTGGCGGTCGGAACATCCCGCCGCGCGGCACACACCGGTCATCATTCCGCTCGGCATCCTTGGCGTCATACCGGGCCTGGTCGGCCCGCCGCACAGGCTGATCGATCGACTCAACTTCGGCGCCGAGATCGGGCACACCGATTATAGACACGATCACCAGAGGGTGTTCCGCGCCGCGCCAGGCCCGGCCGTTACCAAAACAGGCATGAGTCGCCGATGGCGCCCGCTCATGGCTCGTTGGGGAGCGAGGCGGACCATGCCATTACGCGTATTCTTAATCCCGCTCGGGGCATCTGACATCCTACTGCCCGCGGGATTCGCTCCCACTGCTCGACCCGGCAGAGGTCATCTTGCCACTCTCGGCCGGCCTGACAAAAATATGGGTTAGTTTCGCAATTTGGCCTGTTTAGCGAGCCCCGCAGATATGGGTTCGTTTCGCAATTTGCCCATTTTTGGCGAGACCAGTTCTTCACCGGCCCCATCCCCTGCCGTTGAGATCGACCGCCAAGCCACGTCTCATGCCTGGAACTATCTTACCGACCGCCGAGGAAACCCATGGAAACTCCCTTGTCTTACTTCAATGCCGCCCTGGCCATGGCCGCCGAGGCCCATCGGGGGCAGATCCGCAAAGGCACCGCCAATGCCCTGGGACTGCCGTTGCCCTATATCACCCACCCGGTGGCGGTAGCGACCCTGGTGCAGCGTTATGGCGGTGATGAGGACCAGATCATCGCCGCCCTGCTCCATGACGTGCTTGAGGATGGGGGACCGGCCTGGCGCGAGCCCATCCGCGCCGCCTTCGGCGCTGGCGTGCTGGCCCTGGTGGAGTTCTGTACTGACGGGGTGCCTGATGCCGCTGGCCACAAGCCGCCCTGGCGGGGGCGCAAGGAGGCCTATCTCGCCCACTTGCGGGCAGCCACGGGGCCTGGCCTCTTGGTTTCGGCCTGCGACAAGCTGACCAACCTTCAGGCCATCCTGCTCGATCTGACCGAAATCGGAGAGTCCGTCTGGGAGCGTTTTACCGCCGGCAAGGAGGGTTCCCTCTGGTACTACGCTAGTCTGGTCGACGCCTTTGCTGGCCGGGTGCCGCCCCCTTTGGAGCGGGCCTTGCGCCGGGATCTGGTGGAGGTCCAGGCAATCAGTCGCGGGCGGAACGCCCAAGACCTGGAAAGCGACATCAAGCTAGCACCGAACGCAAAAACCGGTAAAACGCATCACATGAGCGCATCACACAAGGGGGAGGAGGGAAAAACCAGCTGCCGTTACGCAGGCAACTTATTAATTCGGATGGGGAATTTGGTGGGCGATACTGGGATTGAACCAGTGACCCCTCCCGTGTGAAGAAATCGGGAAACGGTTTCTTACGCTACCAGCCCCTACCTGCCACCCCAGCTAACCGCCTTGATTCCTTGGCTGTTCTTGCCTTCCGGCTGGGAATAACCTACCATTTAGTACCAGAGAATCCCATCTCAAATTCCACCTGAAATTCCACCTGAGGTGGAAAAGCAAAACCCGGCTCCGCGCCAACGGAAAACCGGGTTTCTGACCACAACGATTGTGAGGCAATCGCCATGGCTACCAATCAGTCTATCAGCCCCGCGAAAGGGCGCAACCCGATCAAAACCGACCTTCAGCTCTCGAAGCTGCAACCGCCAGCGTCGGGCTACTACGATGTGCCCGTGGCCATCGCGCCGGGGATGGTGGTGCGCGTCTATGCCACCGGGACCAAGACCTACCGTTGGGACCGTGGCGCTGGCTACAAGCCCCGCATCATCAGCTACGGGTCTTACCCTACGGTCAACCTAAAGGCCGCCAGCGAGGAGCATGACAAGGTCAAGCAGCGCCACAAGGATGGCGTCGACCTGGCGATGGGCGGCGAGGTGCCCAAGACCGTGGCCGAACTGGCCGAACTGTTCTATCGGGATCGCGTCCTGCCCGTGCGCAAGGTGCCGGGGAACGTCAGGCGGACCCTGGACACGGACATTCTGCCCGCCCTGGGTCGACTGCGTTTGCGGTCAGTCACGACCTTGGCGATCCGGTCAATGGTGCGCAAGGTGGTTCTCCGTGGCGCGGAATCCCAAGCCGGGACGGTCCTGCAACACGTCAAGCAACTCTTCCGGTATGGCGTCAGCATCGGTGCCCTGGACTACTCTCCGGCCGATTGCCTGGAACCGATGAACCTGGGTGTCGAGGACAACCGCCGCAGTCGCAAGTTGAGCGGCGAGGAGATCAAGCTGTTCCACGAGGGGCTTGACCGCTACACCGGCCTGTCACTGACGGTGCGTAATGCGCTCAAGCTGCTGCTGATCCTGGGTGTCCGGTCGGGCGAACTGCGCCAGGCCAAGTGGAGCGATCTGGATTGGCAGGAGAAGACCCTGACCATCCCCGTCGCCAACCAAAAGCTCAGCCCCCGTGCCGCCAAGACAGCTAAGCCGTTCGTGGTGCCCTTGCCCGATCAGGCCCTTGCCCTGCTGAAGGGGTTGCAGGGCGTTGATCCGGTCTGGATATGCCCCAGCCGGATACTGGAACGGGAACCGGCCGAGGGTGAGGATAAGGCCACCATAGGGGCCAAAGGTCCGGTCGATGACAAGGTGTTCGGTCATGCCGTGCGGCGTCTCCTAGACAAAGAGGTCGATGGGGTCAAGCTCCTGCCATTGGATGAGCCTTTTTGCCCGCATGATCTGCGCCGGACGTGCCGCACCGGGTTAAGCGCACTCAAGGTGCCGCCCCACATTGCCGAGCGGTGCCTGAATCATGCCCTGGGACGGATCGCGGAGACTTACGATCACCATGACTATCTTGATGAGCGCCGCGCGGCATTGCAGCGGTGGGCGGATCAGGTGGATCGATTCGTGAATCCTCCCGCCAACGTCGTCAGCCTGGTCAGCATGAGGGAGGCGGCATGAGTCTGCGTCGTATCCCGAAGGCTGACGCTATCCCCTGGGTAGCGGTCCGCAAGATGCTGGCTGACCGCATGTTTGCCACGGAAGGCGAGGCGTGTCTGTGGGTCACAGCGACCTTCAAGCTGCGCCCCTACCGGCGTGAACCGGATCAGGATGGTTGGCATATATGGTCATTCGATGAGTTTGCCGAGGCCAGGAGCGCCCAATGTAGACAGCTCCACACCACACCCTTTGCCCTGCTAAGCCAGTTCGCCTTCAGCCGGCGTGAGGTTGAAGTATTCACCCCAACTGCTATCGATAACACGATGGCGGTTGACTGGATGACCCTGCCTGACTATTACGACCTAAGCCAAGTAGAGGGAAACCCATCAGGCCGATTCGTGCCCTACCGCGCCGCCGTTGACTTACTGAGCAAGCAATCTGGTGTTGACCGTTCAGGCATTCGCTCGATGATTGATGGCAACAGCTACATCCGTACGTTCCACCCCGTCTGCTGGATACCAGACCCACGGGACGAGGGTACCTATCTGACGGAATCAACCGTCATCAGGCTAGGTCTGGACCTAGGGCTTTCCTTTGAGACATGGGACGCGCTATCCAATGGCGAGGAGGCAGTTCAGGATCAGTCATCAAACCAGCAACCACAGTCTCAAGCAAAGGCTGGCCCGCCATTCAAGCCTTGGAATACCCTGGCAACCGAACTGGCGGTTCAGGGGGTAGCACAAGGCAAGCCCATAAAGGTAGCCATCACAGAAGCCATTGAACAAGCTCAACAGGAATATCCCGACGCGACGATACGTTACGCGACCATAGAAAGAGGCGAACGAGAACGACGAAATAACCAATGAAATCAAGCCGCCTGCGGGCGGTTTTTTTATGCCCGCATGATTTGTAGTCGACCGGAATAATACCGGGATAATCATTACCCCGGTATTACCCCGAATACCCCGGATGTAATAGGTTTTCGCCTGTTATATCGTCGTTCGCGTTGAAACCAACGGAGACAACCGAATGACGAATTTTGCTGATGATCCGCTTGTGAGCCAGGCCGAGTTAAAAAGGCAGGCTGGCGGAATTTCCGACATGTCTGTATGGCGATGGCTGAAAAAGGGAATCCTGCCCCAGCCCATAAAAATCAACAATCGCAACTACTGGCGGCAGAGTCGGATCAACCAAGCCCTGACGCGGGTTGCCGGGATCAGCCAGTAAAGGGAGGTGCGCAGAATGAAGCAGGAAAGCAATAGAAATGCCCGCAGAGGCGCGACACACTGCGGGCATAGGGTGGATAGCAGGAAGCCATCTCATTATATGGCGAAGCTGTTGAATCAGCCAAGAATTTGGATCGCCATGCGGAACGGAGGGCTCCGGAGATGATAAATCGAATCACCATCCCCGCCACCGCGCCGCGCCATCCGCAAACCGGATTCCCGTCGATGCCCGCCACCGTGGAAAAGCCTTGGCAGAGGCCCAAGCCCGGACCCACCACATCGCCATCGGCATCCGCCCCATCCGCGCCATCAGCATCCGCGCCGACTGCGCCGCCTGTGCCATACCAGCGGCACATCGTTGACGCGCACGAGATACCCGCAGCACTGCGAGAGCTGAACTGTTGGGTGGCGTGGCGACTGAAGCCAAAAGGCATTGGCAAGAAGCCGGGAAAGGAACCCATCAGCCCCATTACCGGCGGCATGACCGGCTGGACCGACCCGGCGAATCAGGCCACCTTCGAGCAAGCCCGCGACTATGCCGAGGCGCATCACCTGCATGGCCTGGGTATCGTCCTGATGCCTGATGACGGCCTGATTGGTGGCGACCTTGACCATTGCCGTGACATAGCCACCGGCGAACTGAGCGAGGCCGCTAAGGCCATTCTGAGCGAAGCCGACACTTACACCGAAGTGTCACCGGGATTGTCGGGCATACGGTTCTTCGCCTTCGGCACCTTCGGTGGCCATACCGGCCGTAGCAGTGAACATGACGTCGAATTCTACGAGCAAGGCCGCTGGCTGACGATCACCGGCGACCACATTGAAGACACGCCCTTTAGTGTCGAGCGCCGCGACCTGAGCGAGTTGGGTAGACGGTACTTCCCACAGACGGCCAAGGCGAAGGCCGAGGAAACATCCATCCCGCCAGGATTCAAGCCGGTGGACTTGGACTCGATACCCGTCAAGGATTTCACCCGGCACGTCATCACCACCGGCGAGTGTCAGCACTATGACGGCGACCGCAGCAAGGCGCTCTTCGGTGTGGCAAAGGATTTGGCCAGGCTGGGACTGGACGACGCCACCATCGCCTGCATCCTCTGCGACCCGGCCAATGGGATCAGCGCCAAGGCGCTTGAGGAGCGATTCGGCAATGTCGAGTCAGCGATGGAGTGGACCATGATCTACACCGTCGCCAAGGCCCGCGAGGAAGTGGCGGCTGAACCTGCCTTGACCGAGGCGTTCTTGCAGGGTTTGAAGGCTGGCCCGCCAGCATCCGCCGCGACGGTTGACCCAACGGAGGGACAAGCCGAACAGGGCAAGCCCGCTTGGTTTGCGCATGTCAGCGAACTCATGGAGCAACCGGCACCCCTGGAGTATCTCATCCGCGATTTCCTGTTGCCTGACAGCCTGGTGTTGCTGTTTGGCGATCCGGAGAGCGGCAAGTCGCTCCTGGCCCTGGAGTGGGCGGCGAGCGTTGCGACGGGACGGGACTGGCTGGGCCGCAGCGTGAAGCAAGGCCCGGCCGTCATCATCGCTGGGGAGGGCCACCACGGGCTGCGCCGCCGCCTGAAGGCGTGGAGCATCGAGCACGATTGCGAGGAGGAGCTTCGCGCCGCGCCCATCTACGTTTCCCGCACCGGCACGCGCCTCATCGACAAAGCGGCTTTGCAAACCGTGGTGGCGGAACTGGACGCGATTGCCCAACAAGCCGGGAAGCCTGCCGTGATTATCGTGGACACATTGCACCGCAACCTGGGCGGCGAGGAAAACAGCGAGACGGACATCGGCAACTTCATCCGCGCCGCCGACGCTCTCCGTGAGCGGTATGGCTGCACCGTCCTGACCGTCCACCATAGCGGGCACGGTGACAAAACACGATCCCGCGGTTCTTCTTCGTTGCGTGGCGGCGTGGACATCGAGTTCTGCCTGACCAAGGACGCCTCCGGGTTGCGCACCCTTGCATCGACCAAGACCAAGGACATGGGGCCGACGGTCCCCATTGGTTTCGAGGTAAAGCAGGTCGAGTTGCCGTGGCTGGACAGCGACGGCGTGGCCGAGGTGTCGATTGTGCTTGAGGCTCGCGAAGTCACCGCCAGTCCCCGGCGAAAGACATCGGCACCTGGCGTGCGCTTGGCCTTCGAGTCCCTTCTTGGCGCGATGGCTGAGGCTGGCGAGCAGCCACCGGAAGGGTGGCACCCACCGAAGGGCGCTATGCCGGAGCGCATCGTCCCCAATGATGCCTGGCGGCAGGCCCATCATGCCCGCCATACCGGGGACAAGACCGACACCAAGGACAAGGCGTTTAGGCGCGCCAAGGCCGATTTGGTCAAGGCTGGCGCGGTCGATTGCTGGCATGACATCTATTGGCCAAGCCCGAATCTGGCTCATGGAGCCGGTTGGCCTGACCTGGCCTCTCTCTGGCTGGCGGACACACTGACAAAAGCCGCAAACCAATGATTTTCCTGCAATCGGACATCGGACAAGTACCGGACAAGTGCCGGACATGTCCGGACCGGCTTTCGGACGGACACGGACATCCCTCTATAGAGGATGTCCGGATGTCCGGCCCGCGCAAGTGTCCGACCTGGCAACCGACTCCTGACTTTGAGAGTACGCAAAGATGAGTACTGATCCCATGAAGATTGGCCGAGTCATTCACGGCCCGGATGGCAACCCTTCAAAGCCTTGCCGGCTGATCGTGGCAACCAGCGATAGTCAGCATCACATCTTCCCGACTGCCAGCGAGGTTGCCGGGAGAGAAATTGCCGGAAGCTGGGTACGGTTCACGCCTTGCACCCTCACTGGCGCGGCCCTGCGGTGGCAATGGTTGCCGGAGCCGAATCCTGATGGCAGTTGGAGCGGCACCGTCTACAAGGCTTCCTACCTGAGCTGCGGCGAAATGAATTTGACCGTCGCGGTGCCAGACGCGAGGACGGTGTTCGTCGCCAGGATGCCCCCGGACGCGGTTTTGGGGGACATTGCAAAGCGAGCATCCAGGGATACCCTGGCCCGGATCGCGACACGCATGAAGGGGGCCGAGGTGCGATTTTGGCCGCGGGCGGATGATGCCTTTTTTGCAAAAAATATCGTTCTTAACCCGCGCCAATGGCCGGTGCGCGAGGAGCCGCCGCGCCTGCGGCTGGTGGCGTAGCGACCTACAATATCTTGCGCTCTTCGCTGCGGTTGAGCACAAGATATGGGCCAGGTTGATTCAAGATATCTATTGCAAACATCAGGCGGTCAGCAATGCCATTCACAAAAGGTTCATCAGGTAATCCAAGCGGTCGAGCGCCAGGTTCACGCAATCGAGCCACCCTACTTCGAGACAGTCTGGCTGAAGATGTGCCAGCGATCATTGCGGTTCTGGTGGAGCAAGCGAAGGGTGGCGACATTCAGGCCGCCCGGCTGATCTTGGAGCGGACACTGCCACCCGTGAAGGCTGTTGGTCCGACTATCGAGGCTGAGCTTGACGGGTTCGCCAGTGGCGATCTGAAGGCCAGGGCCGAGGCGGTCACAATGGCAATGGCCCAGGGACAAATCCCGGTCGACGTGGGGCAAGCCTTGGTGTCGACCTTGAATACACAGTCCGCGATTGTGGAAAGCTGCGATCTTTCTGATCGCATCGCCAAGCTGGAGGCGCTACTCAATGTCAACCGCTAGCTTGAAGACCCGCCTGATCCGCCTGGAAGTGGCCACTCCCGCCGCCGCCGAGGTGAGCTTGGATGAGTTGGACGCCCTGGCCCGGAGACTGGACCTTGCAAACATCGACCTTGATACCCCGACTGGTTCACCCGCCCTGGTGGCGGTCAAGCGCGAACTTAAAGCACTCTTGGCGCGGCTGATGGCAGGCCAGCCAGGATGCCCGACACCCTGACAAGGATGGACCGAAGCGACACCGACCCCGCCGACTGCGGGGTTTTTTTGTGGGCGATGGTCCGGCCCTGCGCGACCGCATCATCCCGCCCTGGCGGCTACCATACCCCGCCAAAGGTAAGCGAATGGGTGGCGGTCATGACAAGCGACGAGTGCAGGGAGCTGGCCAAGGCCAAGGGTGTCACCGTGGCCACTGTCAGGAGATGGGTACGAGAGCATGGCGAAGATGCTGCCAGGCAACGGGTACGGATCGACGCCAGCCAGGCCGGGCGGATGGGGCGGAAAGTGAGCGGCGACACCTGGGGCTGGGACAGTAGACCGCCAAGGCCGAGGGTGCAGAGCCGTGATGCGCCCTTCGACTGGTAGACCCCGCCAGGAGCCGCTACAAGGCCCGTACAGCGATCGGTGGGGCTAGGCAAGGCCATGAGTAGGCCCTGACCCCGCTGGCGGCTATGGGGCGGCTGTGGCGGCACGATAGGCCCTGCCTGTTGGCATCACCTTGCATGCCGAAATTTCACCGATCGCTCGATAGGCGAGACTGGCACCATGCAAGCGCATGCCAACAGGTACGACCTATGGAACCGTGGCCATCGTGCCCCGAAGCCCCCGGAAGCCAGGCACCACAACGGCTGTGACGCCAGTCGCCTAACCTGAATGATGCTGACACCGGACCCTGCTGGTCCGTGAGCGGAGTATGGCGTTGCATACCCCGCGCCTATCGGCTTAGCAGGAACCATCGAAACAAACCATGAAGAAAAACCCTGGTGTATCAGGGTTAGATTTGAGCCTTCAGGAGGTCAGCCAGAGAGGTTTCTGGACATGATTCCACCTGAAATTCCACCTGAAGAGCTTTCCATGCTGCGAGGGTGGATTCTATCTCTTTGATTTAATTGGTGGGCGATACTGGGATTGAACCAGTGACCCCTCCCGTGTGAAGGGAGTGCTCTCCCGCTGAGCTAATCGCCCGATCAAGAAGGGCGCTATTCTAGGGAGCGACCCCGAGGGCGTCAAATCAGGTTGCAGGCTGATAGTCCAGCGCATCCCGCGGCTGGGTGGGAAGCGCGGTGGCACCTCGTCATGCAACCCTTGCAAGGGGGTTTCTGAAATGCGAAGGGGTGAGCGAGGTGCTGCCGCGTTTGGGGTGAAAACTCAAGGCCAGGGCCGATGGATCTTTGAAGAGGGTCCAGTCACCTCGACAGGTAGAGGCCAGGGCCGGACAAGGCGGGGATCAAGGGTTCAGCCGGTAATGGTGAAAGGCCTCGTCATCGCGATAGTGGACATCGGTCCAGCACTTGGGCAGGGACTCGCCGGAGCAGAACAAGAGATCGGCCTTGCGGAATTGCTCGGGGTCCTGGAGTTCCTCGCCGGCGTGATAACGGCCGACCAGTACCTCGTGGAGGGGGTTGAACAGGTCGCGCAGCCCTAGCACCTCAACGAGCTTGCCGCTGGCTTTGTGTTTCAGAAACATCACGGTCCTCCTCAGGGTTGGTTGTTGGTCGGTTCCTACAGCAAGTATGACTTGCCGCGTGGGGAATGCCAGGTTTTCAGGCCCCGAATCACCCGCATTGCAGGGCGGCCTGTTCCGGGGTCAGGGTCTTGATAGACAGGGCATGGAGTTCGCCACTTTCGATCTGGGGTTTGACCGTGGCCATGACCAGGCGCTGCCGTTCAAGGGGACTCTTGCCGACGAAGGCGGAGCTGATGACCAGGGCCTCGAAGTGGCTGCCGTCGCCGCTGACCTGGACCGCGGCATCGGGCAGGCCGGCACGGATAAGTTGGGTTATCGCTTGGGTTTCCATGGTGATTCAGGGTCGGTGAAAAGGGGATGCAGGCCGGGGGCCCGGCCATGTCAGGGGTAAGCGGTCAGAGCTCCCGGGTCGCCAGGAAGCGGATATCGGGCCAGCGCTCCTGGGTCAGGCTGAGGTTGACGCGGGTCGGGGCCAGGTAGACGAGCTGGTTGTCGCCGTCCAGGGCCAGATTTTCGTAGGCCTTGTCGCGGAAACGCTCCAGCATCTTGGGGTCGTCGCAACCGATCCAGCGGGCGGTGTGGACGCCGACCGCCTCGACCACCGCCTCGACGCCGTACTCATCCTTGAGCCGGAAGGCGGCGACGTCGAACTGCAAGCTGCCCACGGCGCCCAGGATCAGGTCGTTGTTCTTGAGGGGCCGGAAGACCTGGGTGGCGCCCTCCTCCGCCAGTTGCACTACGCCCTTTTGCAGGGCCTTCATCTTCAGCGGGTCCTTGAGGACGACGCGGCGGAAGAGCTCGGGGGCGAAGAAGGGGATGCCGACGTACTTGAGGTCCTCGCCCTCGGTGAAGGTGTCGCCAATCTGGATAGTGCCGTGGTTGTGCAGGCCGATGATGTCGCCGGGCCAGGCCTCCTCCACCAGTTGGCGCTCGTCGGCCTGGAAGGTGATGGCGTTGGCGATCTGCACCGTCTTGCCGATGCGCACGTGGCGCATCTTCATGCCCTTGCGGTAACCGCCAGAGCAGACGCGCAGGAAGGCGATGCGGTCGCGATGCCCCGGGTCCATGTTGGCCTGGATCTTGAAGACGAAGCCGGTGAAGGCATCTTCCTCCGGGGCGACCTCCCGTTGCAGGGTCGCCCGGGGCCGGGGGGGCGGGGCGTAGGCGACGAAGGCGCGCAGCAGCTCCTCGACGCCGAAGTTGTTGATGGCGGAACCGAAGAAGACCGGGGTCTGGTCGCCGGCGCGGTAGGCGTCCAGGTCCAGGGGATGGCTGGCTCCGGCCACCAGTTCCATGTCCTCGCGCAGCTCGTCCGCCTGGTCGCCCAGGAGCTCGTCCATGCGCGGGTTGTCCAGGCCCTTGATCACCTCGCCGGTGCGGATGCGCCCACCGTGCTGGGCGCTGAAGAGGTGGGTCACGCCGCTGCGCAGGTCGTAGACGCCCTTGAAGCGCTTGCCAATGCCGATGGGCCAGGTAACCGGGGCGCAGCGGATCTTGAGGACCGACTCGATCTCGTCGAGGATCTCGATGGGGTTGCGCCCCTCGCGGTCCAGCTTGTTGACGAAGGTGAGGATGGGGGTGGCGCGTAGGCGGCAGACGTCCATCAGCTTGATGGTGCGCTCCTCCACGCCCTTGGCGACATCGATGACCATCAGGGCCGAATCCACCGCGGTCAGGGTGCGGTAGGTGTCCTCGGAGAAGTCCTCGTGACCGGGGGTGTCGAGCAGGTTGACGATGGCCTCGCCATAGGGAAACTGCATGACCGAGGAGGTCACGGAGATACCGCGCTGCTTTTCCAGTTCCATCCAGTCGGAGGTGGCATGGCGCGCCGCCTTGCGCCCCTTGACGGTACCGGCCATCTGGATGGCCCCGCCGAAGAGCAGCAACTTTTCCGTGAGGGTGGTCTTGCCGGCGTCAGGGTGGGAGATGATGGCGAAGGTGCGCCGTTTGGCGAGTTGCTCTAAAAACTGCGACATGCGGGGTCTGGTGGAGGTGACGGTGCCTGGAGGCTAAGGCGGGGGATTATAACCGGACCCGATATGCCTAGACGGGGGCCGTCTCTGGTCGCGGGGCAACTTAACGTTGCCGCGCCCTCCTTCACCCCCTCTCCCCGGCCCTCCCCCACCAGGGGGGAGGGGGTAAGACAGAATCGCCGCGGTTTTAGGCCGGCAGCAGTTGGATGACTGGCACTGCCAGATTGGCTATCAGGCGCCGAAGAAGGTGCGGGACAGGATGCCGATGAGGATGCCGAAGGAGCGCACCGCCTCCAGGGAGACATTGGTGCCCTTGAGCTGGCCAGTGCCGTCGATCTGGCTGGCCAGGTCCTCCTCCTTGCCCTCGACCATGGTCTTCACGTAGGCCGATTCCTTCATGATGATCTGGCCGGTGACGCCGTCGACGTTGGCGAACAGGTCGCTGTCACCGTCGGCGCTGGCGAAGAGGGCCTCATCGGAGCCCAGGGTGGCGCTGGGTAGGGTCAGGGTCAGGTCATACTGGGTCTGGTTGGCGACGCCGGGGGTGTCGGTCCAGGGCATGTTGCCCTTGAGGGCATAGTCCCGGTCACCGCAGCGGGCGCTGAGGTTGATGAACCAGGAATTGGTCTGATAGGAGAAGATCATGTCCCCGTTCCAGGTGCAGCCCTTTTCCGAGGGCAGGCCGGCGGAGGGGATAAAGAACTTGCTGAGCTGGACGCTATCCACGCGCTCGTCGATCACCGAGCCCGCGGTCTGCTCGCCCCGCAGCTTCTTCAGCAAGGCCGCCTGGAGTTCCGCCGCCCCCGGCGAGGGGTTTTCCGGCTTGAGGGTCATGCCGCCACTGAAGGCCTCGGCGGAGGCGGGGACCTTGCCCATGGCCAGGTAGTTGACGCTCAGGGTGCTGCCCTCGACCTGACCGTTCTCCTTGACGGTGAAACCACCGGCATACTGGGTGCGCGGCAGCTTCTGGCTGGGGTTGTTGGGATTGACGATATTGCCCGTTCCCGAGACGCTGCACTGCTCGTTGGTGCGCAGCACGAAGGCCTTGGTCCGCCCGGCCTGGCATTCCAGAGACAGGGTGGTGACGACCTTGGCGTCGGCCACCGTGAACTTGAAGCTATCGTTGCGCGCGGGGTCGCGCAGGGAGGGCATGTTGGCGCTAAAGCTAAGGTCGACCTTGGCCTCCTGGGCCAGGACCGGCAGGCTGGCCATACCGCACAGGGCCGCGAGGATGAATTTTTTCATCGTCTTACCTCGAGTGTCTGGTGAGTAATCCGGGGTGAGGGACGGGCCGGGCAGATGCCGGTTCATTTGAGTATGGTCGCCACCCCCGCAAGGGTCAAGGTAAGGGTCCTCGGGCAGGGGGCCTCAAGCCTCGGCCAGACACTGGGCCAGGGATGCCTCCCAGGCCGGCAGGGCGAGGCCGAAGACCTCTTGCAGACGGCCGTTGTCCAGCACCGAATAGGCCGGGCGTTTGGCCGGGGAGGGATAGTCCCGGGAGGGGATGTGCAGCAGCCGGCAGCTCAGGCCGCTGGCCTCCTGGATGGCCTTGGCGAAACCCCACCAACTCGTCTGGCCACCGCCGCTGACGTGGTAGAGCCCGCCCTGGGTCTTCAGATCGATGTCGCCGCGCAGGACGCGGTAGAGGAGTTGGGCGCTGACCTCGGCCAGCAGCCGGGCCCAGGTGGGGGCGCCGATCTGGTCGTCGACGACCTTGAGCTCGTCCCGTTCCCGCAGCAGGCGCTGCATGGTGAGGAGGAAGTTCTGGCCATAGCGGCCATACACCCAACTGGTGCGCAGGATCAGGGCCGGGGCGCCGGAATCCAGCAGGCCGTTCTCCCCATCGAGCTTGGTGGCGCCGTAGACGTTGATGGGCCCGGGCTCATCGTCTTCCCGGTAGGGGCACTCGGCGTCGCCGGAGAAGACGAAGTCGGTGGAATAGTGCAGTACCGGGACCTGTCGTTCCGCCACCAGGCGGCCCAGCAGGCCGGGGGCATCGCCATTGACTCGCCGCGCCAGGTCCGGCTCGCTCTCCGCCTTGTCCACCGCGGTGTAGGCGGCGGCATTGATGACGGCATCGGGCTGGGTGGCGCGGATCAGTCGGGTCAGGGACTCGGCATCGGCCAGATTGACGGCCTGCTCCCAGCGCCCATCCAGGGTGGCGCGCACGACCCGGCCCAGGGGCGCCAGGGTGCGCTGTAATTCCCAACCGACCTGGCCGTCGGCACCGATGAGGAGGAGGGTCGGAGGTGTCTTCATGGATGGTACCGATGCAGGGCTGGAAACAAGGGTCAGCAGGGCCGGAGACAAGGATCAGGCAACCCTACTCACGCCCCTCGTGGGGGAGAGCTGGAAGAATCAAGCAAACCCACTCCCTCCCCCCCTCGTGGGGGAGGGCTGGGGAGAGGGGGGTCTGAACGGCTAGGCCTCATCTAGCGCTAGCCGGCAGGATGGGCGGACACATAGCTCGGCAGCCTCCCGGCCGGCACCTCGGTCAGTGGGATGGCGGCCAGGTCCTTCGCCGACAGGATGGGCTCACCCTGCAGGGGCCAGTCGATGCCGATGGCCGGGTCGTTCCAGGCGATCGACAGCTCGTGCTCCGGATGGTAGAAGTCGCTGCACTTGTAGCTGAACAGGGCGTCCTCGCCGGTGACGTAGTAGCCATGGGCGAAGCCGGGTGGCACCCAGAACTGGCGGTGGTTGTCCCCGGACAGCAGCACGCCAGTCCAGCGGCCGAACCAGGGTGAGCCGGGACGGGCATCCACGGCCACGTCGAAGACCTCGCCGCGCAGCACCTGCACCAGCTTGCCCTGGGCATGGGGGTGCTGGATGTGCAGGCCGCGCAGGACCCCATGGCGGGAATAGGCCTGGTTGTCCTGGACCAGCCCGGCGGGGATGCCGGCGGCGGCATAGCGCTCCCGCTGCCAGGACTCCAGAAACCAGCCCCGCGCGTCACCAAAGACCTGGGGTTCGATGATGAGGACGTCGGGGATCGCGGAGGGGATGATCTTCATTGGTAAGGCATGCTCGACTAAGGTCCTCAAGGCTCCGCGGAGCGCTCCAGCAGACCCAGGAGGTACTCGCCGTAGCCGCTCTTGGCCAGGGGGGCGGCGATGGCACGCAACTGGTCGGCGTCGATCCAGCGTCGCTGCCAGGCGACCTCCTCGGGACAGCAAATCTTCAGCCCCTGGCGGGACTCGATGGTCTCGATGAAGTTGCTGGCCTCCATCAGGGATTGGTGGGTGCCGGTGTCGAGCCAGGCGGTGCCGCGCCCCAGGCGCTCCAGGTAGAGTTCCTCCTGGGCCAGGTAGCGGTTGTTGAGGTCGGTGATCTCCAGCTCGCCGCGGGGCGAGGGCTGGAGGCCCGCCGCCAGGTCGCACACCTGGCCGTCATAGAAGTAGAGCCCGGTGACGGCGTAATTGGACTTGGGCCGGGCCGGCTTCTCCTCCAGGCTGAGGACCCGGCCCATGCCGTCCAGCTCGGCGACGCCATAGCGCTCCGGGTCCCTGACCCAGTAGCCGAAGACCGAGGCGCCGCGCTCGCGCAGATTGGCGGCGCGCATCTGCTGCACCAAGCCGTGGCCATAGAAGATGTTGTCGCCGAGGATGAGACAGCTCGGGTCCCCGGCGATGAAGTCGGCGCCGATGAGGAAGGCCTGGGCCAGACCGCCGGGCTCGGGCTGGACGGCGTACTGGATGGCGATGCCCCACTGGCCGCCATCGCCCAGCAGATCCCGGAAGGCGCTGGCGTCCCGGGGGGTAGTGATGACCAGGATCTCCCGGATCCCCGCCAGCATCAGGGTGGCGAGGGGGTAATAGATCATGGGCTTGTCGTAGACCGGCAGCAGTTGCTTGCTGATGGTGTGGGTCAGCGGATAAAGCCGGGTGCCGGAGCCGCCAGCGAGGATGAGGCCTTTACGATTCATTGGGATTCCTTGAGCAGCGGCCTTTAGAGCGGAGCTGATCTGAGGTGAGGTAAGCCGAGGGCCGTGAAACGGATGAGCCCAGGGCCCTAACCTGCCCCCAGGCGCTGGCCGCGATAGCTGCCATCCATCACCCGCCGGCACCAGGCCTGGTTGTCCAGGTACCACTGGAGGGTACGGCGCAGGCCGGTCTCGAAGCGCTCCCGCGGGGCCCAACCCAGCTCGGTCTTGAGCTTGGTGGCGTCGATGGCATAGCGCAGGTCATGGCCGGGGCGGTCGGTGACGAAGGTCTTGAGCTGGGCATGGGGCCGGTGCGGGGAATCCGGGACCAGTTCGTCGAGGAGGGCGCAGAGGGTGTCGACCACCTCCAGGTTGGTGCGCTCGCTGTCGCCGCCGACGTTGTAGACCTCGCCCGGCCGGCCGGCCTCCAGGACCCGCCAGATGGCACGGCAATGGTCCTCGACATAGAGCCAGTCGCGGACGTTGGCGCCGGTGCCATAAATGGGCAGGGGCGCGCCGGCCAGGGCCTTGAGGGTCACCAGGGGGATCAGCTTCTCCGGGAATTGGTAGGGGCCGTAATTGTTGGAGCAGTTGGTGGTCAGGACCGGCAGGCCATAGGTGTGGTGCCAGGCCCGCACTAGATGGTCCGAGGCCGCCTTGGAGGCCGAATAAGGAGAATTGGGGGCATAGGGGGTGGTCTCGGTGAAGCGCCCCTCGGCCCCCAGGGTGCCGTAGACCTCGTCGGTGGAGACGTGCAGGAAGCGGAAGGAATCCCGCCCGGCCTGGCCCAGGCCCGCCCAGTAGCGACGGGCGCAGTCGAGCAGATTGAAGGTGCCGACGACGTTGGTCTGGACGAAGTCGGCGGGCCCGTCGATGGAGCGGTCGACGTGGGACTCGGCGGCGAAGTTGACCACCGCGTCCACGGCATAGTCCGCGAGCAAACGCTCCACCAGGGCCTGGTCACCGATGTCACCCTGGACGAAGACGTGGCGGGTATTGCCCGCCAGGGGCGCCAGGGTGTCCAGATTGCCGGCGTAGGTCAGCTTGTCCAGGTTCACCACCTGGACGCCCGTCTCACGCAGCAGGAAATGGATGAAATTGCCACCGATGAAGCCGGCGCCACCCGTTACCAGAAGGGTTTTCATGAGGTCCTTGTCCTCAAGCATCGCCCCCCCGGGAGTCAGGTCCGGGGAACTCGATGCGGTTGGTGGATCGGAATAAAGCCAGGTGCCGTGTGAGTTGGGTGACGTGAAAGACCCCGCCCATGGGCAACAGCCCGCACGGCATCTTCACAGCATCAGCAGGTCCGCTACGTCGCCGATATCTTAGCGTGACAGTCACGGGAATGGCTTACATTGTCAGGGGTGTGGCCTGCCGCCTCATGACAGTTAGCGTGAAAGTCACCAGGCTTGTCTGTCACCATCAGGGGTGTGGCGCGCCGCCTCATGAGAGTTAGAAGGGGATATCGTCATCGAAGTCCACTGGTCCAGGGCCACCGGGCGCCGGACCACCACCGCCGGTGGGCTTGCCGAAATCGTCGTCGGGCCAGCCTCCGCCGCCACCCTGGGGGCGCGACTGATTGCCGCCCTGGTTGTCGTAGGGCGCCGAGGTCGGTCCGCCACCGCCTCCGCGACCGTCAAGCATCATCATGCTGCCTTTCATATCGACCACGATATCCGTGGAATAGCGGTCCTGGCCATCGGGACCCTGCCACTTGTTGGTGCGCAACTGGCCTTCAATGTAGACCTTGGAACCCTTGCGCAGGTATTGCTGGGCGATCTCTCCCAGCTTGCCGAAGAGGGTCACCCGATGCCACTCGGTGCGCTCTTGAGGCTCGCCGGTGTTCTTATCTTTCCAGGTCTCGCTGGTAGCGATGCGGATCTTGGTGATCGCCATGTTGCTGGGCGTGTAGCGGGTTTCCGGATCGGCGCCCAAGTTGCCGATCAGCATGACTTTGTTAAGGCTTCCCCTGGACATGAGTTCCTCCGGCCCTGATGTGGTGATGAGCGCCCCGGATGGGGTTTCAATAGGTAGCAAAGATCAACGATTTCAGTTATTGGCGTTCCGGGTCGGGTGGCATCTGGCGGGGGACGCCGTGAATACATCCCTGTAGGCTTGGCAACCGCATCCTTGCGGTTGACACCCCCGCCAGAAGCCCCCCGACCCTCCCTGGTGCCTGGGCTGGGGTGGCCTCTGGCGGGGGATACACTGAAAACGTCCCCGTAGGCTTGACGACCGCATCCCCGCGGTTGACACCACCGCCAGAAGCCACCGACCCTTCCGGCTTGCCTGAGCTGGGCTGGGCTTGGCGTCAGACCGCCGCGGTGAAGGCGTCCAATCTTGCCCAATCGACGCGACCCTTGTCCACTTTGAGGTAGGCGACGCCCTCTTCCGCCACGACCAGGACTTCCTCGACGCCGGGGATGGCCATTAGGGCCGCTGGCAGGTTGGGGTCGGCGGCGCGATCGCCGACGGGGATGGTGTGGGGCACGGCCTGGCGCGGCGGGCGCATGCCGTAGGCCACCAGGAACCAGATCACTACCGCGAGGGCGGAGAAGACCGGCACGGCATGGGCGCCCCAGTGCTGGTGGATCCAGCCGCCGATCAGGCCACCGAGGAAGGCGCCGGTGAACTGGGAGGTGGAATAGACCCCCATGGCGGTGCCCTTGGCCCCGGCATGGGCGACCTTGGAGACCATGGAGGGCAGGATGGCCTCCAGCAAGTTGAAAATGGTGATCAGGACCAGCAGCCAGAAGGCGGTCACCAGGAGGTTATGGCCCAGGAAGTTGAGGCCCAGCAGCCCCAAGGCCAGGGCCAGCAGGCTGCCCAGGAACACCGGTTTCATCCGCCCCTTGCTTTCCGCCTGGATGATGAGCGGGACCATGGCCAGGATCGCCAGCAGCAGGACGGGGAGATAGACCATCCAGTGATCGACGGGGGCCAGCCCCCCCTCCCCCAGAAACAGGGGCACGACCAGAAAGAGGGAGGTCATGGTCAGATGCAGGGTGAAGATACCCAGATCCAGTCGCAGCAATTCCCCATCCGCCAGGACGGTACGAAACTGGCTGGCCACGGGCTCGGCGTCCCGATGCAGGCTGGAATGGACGGGATTCGGCACCACGAAGAGGATGATGAAAATCCCCGCCAGGGCCAGGGCGGCGATGAACCAGAACAGCCCCGGCAAGCCGCCCCAGTGGGCGACGATGGGCCCCAGGACCAGGGCCAGGGCGAAGGACAGGGCGATGCTGATGCCGATGCCGGCCATGGCCCGGGTGCGCACCGACTCGCGGGTGAGATCGGCGGTGAGGGCCATGATGGCGGCGGCGATGGCCCCGCTGCCCTGGAGCAGGCGGCCCAGGATCACGCCATAGATGTCGGTGGCCAGGGCGGCCAGGACGCTGCCGATGAGAAAGATCATCAGACCACCCAGGATCACCGGCTTGCGGCCGATGCGATCCGAGAGCATGCCGAAGGGGATCTGGAACAGGGCCTGGGTCAGGCCATAGATGCCGATGGCGATGCCGATGAGGAAGGGGGTGGCGCCGGGGACGTCCTGGGCCTGGATGGCGAAGACCGGCAGGATGAGAAAGAGCCCCAGCATGCGCATGGCGAAGATGCCGGCCAGGCCCGCCGAGGCGCGCCTTTCGTCGGCGGTCATGGGAATGGGCGGGGGTCCGGATCGGCTCATCGTGGGGTACTTCGGCTTTGCCTCGGCTGGGAGTGGCTGAGCATAATAGCAGTTTCGCCCTAACCGGTTCAGGCTCATGGACAGCATCCGCCTCCGCGGCGCCCGCACGCACAACCTCAAGAATATCGACCTGGACCTGCCCCGGGACCGGCTGATCGTGGTCACCGGCCTGTCGGGCTCCGGCAAGTCCTCCCTGGCCTTCGACACCATCTACGCCGAGGGCCAGCGCCGCTACGTCGAGTCCCTGTCGGCCTACGCCCGCCAGTTCCTGTCGGTGATGGAGAAGCCCGACCTGGATCAGATCGAGGGCCTGTCGCCGGCCATTTCCATCGAGCAGAAGACCACCTCCCACAACCCCCGCTCCACCGTCGGCACCATCACCGAGATCTACGACTATCTGCGCCTGCTGTTCGCCCGGGTCGGCACCCCGCGCTGCCCGGAACATGGGGAGACCCTGGACGCCCAGTCCGTCAGCCAGATGGTCGATCAGGTCCTGGCCCTGCCGCCGGGGGACAAGCTGATGCTGCTGTCGCCGGTGATCTCCGAGCGCAAGGGGGAGTATCAGCGCCTGTTCACCGAGCTTAACGCCCAGGGTTTCGTCCGTGCCCGGGTGGACGGCGACCTGTTCGAGCTGGACGAGCCCCCGGAACTGGACCTCAAGCGCAAGCACAGCATCGAGGTGGTGGTGGACCGCTTCCGCGTCCGCGACGACCTGCGCACCCGCCTGGCGGAGTCCTTCGAGACCGCCCTCAAGCTGTCCAACGGCATCGCCCGGGTGGCCTGGCTGGACGAGCCCGACCGGCCGGAGCTGATCTTCTCCGCCCGTTACGCCTGCCCCGTCTGCGGCTACAGCCTGCCGGAGCTGGAGCCCCGCCTCTTCTCCTTCAACAACCCCGCCGGGGCCTGCCCGAGCTGCGACGGCCTGGGGGTGGAGCAGTTCTTCGACCCCGCCAAGGTGGTGGTCCATCCGGAGCTGAGCCTGGCGGGCGGGGCGGTGCGCGGCTGGGACCGGCGCAACGCCTACTATTTCCAAATGATGCGCGCCCTGGGGGAGCACTACGGCTTCGATGTCGAGACCCCCTGGGCGGAGCTGCCGGAGCGGGCCCGTCAGGTCATCCTCTATGGCAGCGGCAGCGAGCGCATCAAGCTCAAGCTGCCCCATGAGAGCGGCGCCGGGCGCCTGCGGCCCTTCGAGGGCGTGCTGCGTAACCTGGACCGCCGCTACCGGGAGACGGACTCCGTCACCCTGCGCGAGGAGCTGGCCAAGTATCTGTCCCACCAGGACTGCCCGACCTGCGCCGGCACCCGCCTCAACCCGGCGGCGCGCCACGTCTATGTCGCCGAACACACCCTGCCCCAGGTCACCCGCCTGCCGGTGGGCGAGGCCCTGGCCTTCTTCACCGCCCTGGACCTGCCCGGCCAGAAAGGCGAGATCGGCGCCCGCATCATTAAGGAGATCGCCCAGCGGCTGCGCTTTCTGGTGGACGTGGGCCTGGATTACCTGACCCTGGAGCGTAGCGCCGAGACCCTGTCCGGCGGTGAGGCCCAGCGCATCCGCCTCGCCAGCCAGATCGGCGCCGGCCTGGTGGGGGTCATGTACATCCTCGACGAGCCCTCCATCGGCCTGCACCAGCGGGACAACGCCCGGCTGCTGGGGACCCTGACCCACCTGCGGGACTTGGGCAACACCGTCATCGTCGTCGAGCATGACGAAGAGGCCATCCGCGCCGCGGACCTGGTGGTGGACCTGGGGCCCGGCGCCGGCGAGCATGGCGGCGAGGTCGTCGCCCTGGGGCGGGCCGAGGAGATCGCCCACTGCCCCCAGTCCCTGACCGGCCGCTACCTCAGCGGGGAATTGCGCATCGCCATCCCGGAACAGCGCACTCCCAGCGACCCGGCGCGCCAGTTGCGCCTGCTGGGCGCCAGCGGCCACAACCTGCGCGGGGTGGATGTCAGCCTCCCGGTGGGTACCCTGTGCTGCGTCACCGGGGTCTCCGGCTCAGGGAAGTCGACCCTGATCAACGACACCCTCTTCCCTCTCGCCGCCCGCCACCTCAACGGCTCCAACCTCCAGCCGGCGCCCTTCCGCGCGGTGGAGGGCCTGGAGCACTTCGACAAGGTGGTGGACATCGACCAAAGCCCCATCGGCCGCACCCCGCGCTCCAACCCAGCCACTTACACCGGGCTCTTCACCCATGTGCGGGAACTCTTCGCCACCGTCCCCGAGGCCCGCACCCGGGGCTATACGGTCGGGCGCTTCAGCTTCAACGTCGCCGGCGGCCGCTGCGAGGCATGCAAGGGCGATGGGCTCATCCGGGTGGAGATGCACTTTTTGCCCGACATCTATGTCCAGTGCGACCTCTGCCACGGCCGGCGCTACAACCGCGAGACCCTGGACATCCGCTACAAGGGCAAGACCATCGACGAGGTCCTCAACCTGACGGTAGAGCAGGCCCTGGAGTTCTTCGCCCCGGTCCCGCCCCTGGCGCGCAAGCTCCAGACCCTGATGGACGTGGGCCTGTCCTACGTCCGCCTGGGCCAGAGCGCCACTACCCTGTCCGGCGGCGAGGCCCAGCGCGTAAAGCTCAGCCGCGAGCTTTCCAAGCGCGACACCGGCCGGACCCTTTACATCCTCGACGAGCCCACCACCGGCTTGCACTTTCACGACGTCAAGCAGCTGCTCGATGTCCTCCACCGGCTGCGCGACCACGGCAACACCGTGGTCGTCATCGAGCACAACCTGGACGTGATCAAGACCGCCGACTGGATCATCGACC